>OBKR01000140.1_pt1 | contig 93898 bp, 121 predicted proteins | sample 1518991 | NCBI WGS metagenome assembly OBKR01 (sample SAMEA2452117, study PRJEB22498) | human gut metagenome | biome: human feces; feature: human gut; material: feces | place: Australia | collected 2012
GCTCTGCTCTGCTCTGCTCTGCTCTGCTCTGCTCTGCTCTGCTCTGCTCTGCTCTTAGCAATTGTATTTGGAAGTGTTCCGTTGTCAATCAATTTCTGTATCAATTTTTGCGATTTTTCATTATTGATGTAATACTTATCTTCAACTTCATCTTCCAGATAATCTTTCATCACTTTTTGCAATTCAATAGGATTTGGAAATGTAAAGTTATAATCGCCTAAAATACTAACCATAAAACAACGATTTCTATTTTGAGCAACACCATAATTCTTTGCGTTTAAGTCCTGCCAATAATTTGAATAACCCTTGCTTTCAAGAAATGCTATCCATTTTTGAAAATCGTCCATATTTTTCTTACTATGTACTTGCGGTACATTTTCCATAAGAAGAACTTGTGGTAAATTATCAACCTCATTCAGCAACCGTTCTACTTCCCACAATAGTCCGGATCTTGTACCGCTACCTTTAACCATTCCCTTTTGCTTACCGGCAACCGATAAATCTTGACAAGGAAACGAGTAAGTAAGTAAGTAAGTAAAGGTTTCAGTGTCAACTATTTCCAAATCAGAACCGCTTATTTGAGTTATGTCTGTAGGCTCAAAATCTGTTCCGTGAATTGCGTTGTAACTTTTGATTGCATATTTATCAAATTCAACAACTTTGTAATGTTCAAAGTCTGCTGCTAATCTTTTAAGTGCCATAGCTTGCGAACCTACTCCGGCAAATAATTCAATTAAACGAATTTTGTTATTTATTTCAAAATTTCTTCTAAATACAGAAAAAATATTTAATTGTTCATTCATATCGTCACCTGCTATCTATGTTTGATTTAAACAACTCTTCCACATATAAGTCCATTGAATGGCACAACTTAACGCAATTTCCGTGTGACGCATGATTTTTCCATGCATTGTATTTCTCATAAAATTTTATTTCAGTCATTCTTTCGGACTTAATGAGTTTTACCCACTTTCTTATCTTTTTACGGATTTTTCGCTTGTTTTCTCCTTTTAACCTGCGTATATACTTTCCATCCTTAGTTATGTAGTGGTGGAATCCCAAAAATGGTATTCCGCACTTAAACGGAACAATTTGCGTTTTACCGTTTAGTGTCAAACCAAGGCTTTCTACAAACTGATTTATGCAATCAAGACACCATTTTAGATATTTCTTGTCGTGGTGTATCAAATAGAAATCATCCATATATCTTCCATAAAGATTGATTCCAAGTTCACCAGTAACCATATGGTCTAATCCGTCAAGCATAAGCAAAGCATATATTTGAGCCACTTGATTTCCTAATGGCACCCCGATACCATCTGTGCTATCAATAAGCAAATGGTTAAGCCACATTATGTAATTGTCCGGGAAGTAATAGTCAACTATATCTTTTAATATCTCGTGGTCGATACTATAAAAGAATTTAGTTACATCACATCTCAAAATCCATCCATCTAACTTGTGTTTTTGGTAAAACTCTAACATCTGTTTTTTCAGACAATCCATGCCGAACAATGTTCCTTTGTTTTTCTGCCCGGCATAGTTTGTCTTGATAAACTGGTTTTCCAGTCTTGGATGTAAAATCGTATCAGATAAGCAATGCTGAACAACCTTATCCTTAAACGAACAAGAACGTATCAATCGTTCTTTAGGCTCGTAAACCTTAAATTCGTTATATGGATTCATCTTGTAGGTTTTGTTTTTCAACTGCTCTAGCAAGATATGAACGCCATCCAGGCTCATTGTTTGGAATCTAGCACAACTTTCATTGCGCCTTTTACCTGCCTTAGCACGTTTATAAGCGTTATAAAGGTTCTCAAAATTGCATATAATACTTTTATCATCCATAATATAAACTCCTTTGTATTTATCCTTTTAGGAAAGGTCATGTGCTTTTCTGTATCTTTCTCTGATTTCGGCTTAATGCCTACTCTAACTGTCTGTTTGTCACAGAATGGGCGCACGCCGTTGTTGTTGTTGCAATTGTTGTTGTTGATGTTGCCGGACGGCGAAACAACCGATTAAGCAGCGCATAACCTATGATTTTATCTTTCTTTGTCTTTTGTTCTCCATGCGATTGCCATATGCTTTACATCGCATACCATTTTCGACCAATGACCGACACATTTTATGTTGATTAGTCCTAAACTGTTTGATAACTCTATGTAATACAAGAGTTCATCACAATGTGTTATTGCTCTTGTCTGCAACTCTAATCGTTCTCTCTTATATGCTTTTATATCTGTCCTATTTGCTTCAAGCAAACATTCGTAGATTTCAAGCGACTTGTTCTGCATCTTGTCCACAAGAGAAAATCTAAATTTCTTTGGATAGTGATTACAATTCGACGTCTTTTCCAAAGTGTACTTTGCTAAATCTTTTGCTTTTAGAATTACAGTAAGTTCTTTACTTGCCATTATCATCACTCCGATTCAAAGAGATTAGGTGAAAAGATACAAAGCGGGCGCACGCCGTAGTAGTCGTTGCCGCAACCGTTGATGACGATGCCGCCGGACGGCGAAACAACCGATACTTGCGTTTCATATCCGTTGCAAGGTGTACTCCAAGGAGTGAGCAGCCACCACCACTTGTCAATGTTAGGAATCAACTTTCTGTATTGTCTGTAATCGTCAACAGAAAGAAGAGATACATAATCCGTGCAATCTCCATATTCATTCTGTCCATCAAGAGATAATAAATCTCTTCCAAACGGAAGAATATTTTTTTCCATAATCTCATCAGCAATTTTCTTATAAAAATCGTTATTGAGATATTTACGCAAACTACTTGATTTCCAATTATTTGTTTCCGAATCAAAAGTTCTGCTTTCCTCTAATACATCTGAAAGACAAACATATCCGCAAGGTTTGATGTCAAGGATTCTCCATTTTGTTCCGGCAACTTCAAAATAATCGCCGACTTTCAATCCAGTAAGCCGTTCTTTCATATTTTCACTTTCCAATTTATCAATCCGCTTTTCAAGCATTTCAACTCTTTTTTCTAAGTCCATATTATTCTCCTTTCGATACAAAGATATTAGATTTTAAGATACAGAATGGGCGCACGCCGTTGTAGCTGCTGCAAAAGTTGCCGTTGATGTAGCCGGACGGCGAAACAACCGAAATGTAATACTCCCATCCTCTTTCAGCAGTAGACCACGGAGTAAGTGTCCAATAGTAATCTGGCAAATCTTCATTCACAAGCAAATCATTGTATTCTCTTGCTTCGTCAAAAGTAATAGGGCGAATGTCGCAAATACAATCATTAAACTCGCTCTGATTGTCAACACTTGTCAATGCTACAGAATGTTCAACAAGGTTTCCGGCACCTATATTTTCTAAAATTATAGGTCTGATTTCTTCTTCAATATACCGTTTCAAAGCAGATTTGTTATAATCTTTTGTATTTTTGTCGAACTGAACATTTTCCGCCATAAGATTTTTGGAGATTACGTTTGTCGTTTCGTAATTCTGCTCCAAAACAATAAATTCATGTTCTCCAATCATAAATGTTTCGCCCGGTTTCAATGAACCCAAAATAACCTTTTCCTTTTTCTCTTCGCTCTTCAAAATTTCAAGAGCCTTTTCAACTAATTTAATTGCTTCTTTCATTTCAATACCTCCGTTGATTTCAATTTTTTACTGCGATTTTGCACATCATTAAAAATTGCAAAAATAATCTCATGCGATAATTTAGTTGCATATTTTTCTCCTATTGCAATGCCAGTTTCTACAAACTCTTTCCACCAAGAATCATCATCTTCCGGGTAGTAATATTTCTTACGCCAATTCCAAATATCAGTCCACATATGCTGTTCTTCTGGAATCTGCGATGCATTTACGCTTCCCATATAAACACCACCTAACTAAATATTGAATTATCGTAGTCCTCGACAAATCCACCGCTTTCATTATCCCAACCAAGACAAATATTCAAATCATCGTGGTCTCCGTAGATTCGTTTGGACTTTTCATCGTAGTGTACTTTCCAACCTCTGTATGAAGTTCTTCCAAATACACGATTTTTAGTAACCGAAATTATTCTCGGATAATTTTCCATCGTATTCTCATCTTTATTTACGTTGTAGTGAATAATCACTCCTGCCGAATTGACAATATCTGAATCCCCACGAATCGAATCGTCCATATCTTCATCATCAATTCCGCTATCTTTCCTCTTGTGTGCAACTAAGATAATACAAACATTGTAAAATCTAGCCATATCCTCTAGTGCGTTTGAAACTTCGCTCTGTGCTTCTAACTTACTTCCCTTAACTCTTGTTTTGTTTATCATTGTCATTAAATTGTCAATCACAATAACTCTCGCATTTTGGCTTACTATCATACGTTCAATCGTATTTAGCAAGTCAGTATCTTCATCTTTAACCATAGTGCGGTCGTAAAGCATACATTTTCCACGATACCACTCTACAATCTTATCTTTTGCAGATTTCCGAACGTAACGCTTTATGTAATCTCTCCTATCTTCTTCCACTACATTTGCCGGTCCAGCAATTTGAAAATCAATCGCAGCCTTAAAAAGATAGTTTGGCATTTCTCCGGAATATACAAAAACATTGTCACCTTTGTTTAATGCTCTTGTTATAATCTGTCCTACGAAAGTTGATTTTCCTTTTCCTGATTTCCCAGTAACGATAGTAACAACACCAAATGGGATTCCTCCGCAAAGCAAGTTATCTACATCCGCAACACCGGTCGGTATCTTCTCAATGCTGTATGGGTCAAGCTCCTTTACGTCTGCCAAATCAATCACATTGTCAATTGGCAACTTAACCGATTCTTCAACGCATTTCCTAACCTGCTCTGCTCCGTATTTGAGAAGTATCTCGTTAGCGTCCTTGCAGTCTTTATAATTATCCTCTCTGACGTGTTCTACACTGTCTTTTAGACGTTTTGCAAGTTCATCCAACAAAGATATTGATCCTTTCTCAAAATCTCCAAAAACGATGATTTTTTTCCATTTGCAAAGCCAATCCCAACAATAGGGAATCCATGTAAATCCTTTGGCGCCGGTTGGAACTGACACTGCGTTTGGTATTCCTGCCGTAGCAACTGCTAATGAATCAAGCTGACCTTCTACCAAAATGAGCGTATCAAAACTATCATCACATTGTTTCATTCCAAACAATATCGGCTTTGTGCTTGCTTCGCACCACTCCTTGTTGGCATCCTTTGCCTTATCAAAATCCGTTTTTCTGTACTTGACAAATTGCAGTACGCCTTTTTCGTCATAAAACGGAAAGACAAGAATGTTTGGATGACTAGTCTGTACGGTAATTTCGTACTTTTTGGCAACTTCTTCGGATATACCACGGCTTTCCAAATACTGAATTGCTTCCGGCTTTGGTTTGATTGCTTCCTTGGGTTGTTTCAACCGCTTGTATCTTTTCTTTGGACGGTAATACTCGTCAACCTCGTTGCCAAGCGAAAAATCAAAGTCCTTTGAAAGCGTTACCATGTTGCCTGATATTCCACAACTGGCTCTTAAGCACTTAAACTGTCCAGTTTTAAGGTTTATCGAAAACGTGCGAACATTTCCTCTTGTGGCTCTTGGCTTGCAATAAGGGCAAGTCTTAAAAAACAGTTCGCCACCGTGTTCCTTAACCTCAATTCGAACATGACGAGCAAAGTTGTAAGCATCATCTGGATTAAACTCGTAAACTTTATATCGCATTACCAGTCTTCACCTACTTCCTCTTCCTCAACTTCCGGAACAACCTCTTCCGGCTCTGCTCTAGGCTGCGCAATCTTTGGAGCATTTTGAAGATAACTCTCAAACTTCGTTCCAAACAAAGTTTCTGGTCGCAAATATTCTTTCATCTTCTCATCTGATTTCCAATCGTTGCATTTACTGTCTATTACACGTTTGAAATCTTCCATGCTGAATTTTTCTTTAAGCCTTGCATTGATAAGGCTTTGTGTCTTTTTGGTACTGTATCTGTAACTTGCACCAGTTTTTTCATTCAAGTAATCAATGATTTCTTTCACCAAAGAAGTGTCCGTCGTGCTTTGCTCGACAATATCACTTTTCTTTTCTTCTCTTACCTTATCTTCTCTATGTTCCACTTTGTTATCAACTTGGTTACAATCTGTTTCCGAATAGTTGTCAGTGTGTTTCACTTCTGTGTAATTCTTGTTGTCGCTCTTACTACAATTTGGGTACATCTTGCCACATTTTAAGGTGACTCTCGACCTCTCATCTGTATACAGTGTTGGCGTGTACCTGTCCTTTGCAATTGAGTTGTGCAGAAACCAATGTTTGATAAGTACCACGTTAGAGTTTTCAAACGTGAGTATGTATCTCTTCCTTTCAAGAATTTCAAGGTCTTTTGGAGTTGCCTGGCATTCTCTTACAATTCGGTTTGGAGCATCTACAAATCCATCATCATCGGCTCTCATGCACAGATGAAAAAACAATCCTTGTGCAGTTAATGGCATATCCAAAAACACATCCGAACTAATCAATTTTCTTGAAAACATCCGCTTGTCAGCCATTCGTTTCAACTCCTTTGATTAATAATTCAACAACTTTTTCTCCTGCATTTCTTGGCGAACAAAAAACAAACTTAACGCCGTATTTCTTCTCCATAGTAATCATTGCCTTTGCCAACGTGGAACCGGCGGTAGGTCTTGCTTTTGGCAACTTTGTTGTTTTCCATTTACCAATCCGATGCATATACGCAATTTTGTTATATCGGTGAAGTCGTGGATTGTCCCACTTAAAAACATCTTCAATGGATTTGATTCCATCTTCGTTTTCTACCAATACATAAAGTTTGATTCCGTTGTTTTGAGCAAGAATACACTCATCACGAAATCTTCCATGCTGACGTCCGCAGATGTTTCCTACAATCTCCTGCATATCTTTCTTAGTATCTACAGATACATCATAAGTTCCAAGGAAATCCATCTTTTTAACTTTCATTCCTCTATCTTCCTTACGTGAAATAACATCAATAGATTTCTCGTTAGCAATTATGTAATCACCAACCGGAAGCGGAACTCTTTTAACCTCAATGTTGGAATCGGTCCAGTAATGATGTTTTTTCAAATGCTTTCCGCTCTGCTGCCCCTCATCTTCAAAAATAACCATCTAAATCACTTCCTTTCTGCTTATTATTTGGCGGTCACGCTTGGCAACCGCCATAGGCTCTAGTTAAAAGGTAATCCATCCTCAATACCATCCGGAATGTTCATAAAATCATCATTTGCTGCTGCGTTTGGCTGTGGAGCACCGCCACCAAAGCTTCCACCCTGGGCTGCGTTTGCATCCGCTGTGCTTTTGCGCTCTGCAAATTCGATTTCTTCAGCAATAATCTGGACACTGTATACTTTTTCACCGTTGTTGTTGGTGTAATTGTCGTTATGAATACGACCGGTCATCAACATACGGGAACCTTTGCGAAAATATTTTTCCACAAATTCAGCCTGACGGCCAAATGCAGTACAGTTAAAAAAATCGGTATCGGTATCACCCTGACGGGCAAAACGACGATTTACTGCAATGCCAAATCTGGCAATAGCCAATGAATTTTCACCCTGGGAATAACGAATCTCAGGGTCACGGGTCAGATTACCCATTAAAATTACCTTATTCATTGATTATTCCTCCATTTCAAATATTGCACTTAATATATCTTTATATTTTGCGATAGCCTCTTCGTTTGCTTTAATACTGTCTTGATATTTTTCAGCAAGCAATTCTTTTGCATATTTCACATTTGGTTCTTCTAACACAACAATATTGTGATGATATCCAAACAAACGTCCTATATCTGATTTACTAATATATGCGTTATAAATTTCTCTCGGAAATTCGTCTTTTGGATAGTACGTTTTTGGTTTCTCAACGACCTCGCATTCCTCAAATTTAACATAGGGTTTCTCTTTGCAACCCATAGAGTCATTCTTCAAAATGTAAAAATATAACTTCATATTTTCTCCTTTCAAAAAGGATAAAGGTTAAAATCAACCTCTAAACCTTTCTCTGCAACATAAACTTCTGTGTCATATTTAAGCGTTTCTACCACCTTTTGTTTGAAAAGTGTTGGATTTCCGCTTTTATCTGATAAGTGTATTAGCACGACATTTCGCAATGCCGGATTATCGTTAGTAGATATGAATTTAAGCGCCGTATCAAGGCTCATATGCCCTCGTAGACGGTGTTCATAATTCGGTTCGTTACGGTCAACAAATTCCATCGAGTAGTTACATTCACACATGACGTGTTCTACTTGCAATCCAGAGAAGTTATACTTGCAATATTCCAAGTCTGTTAAAAACAGTAACTTACCCATTTCCTCATGCTTGATTAAATAGCCGTAACACTCGATTTCCGATTCATGCGGTACATTAAACGGTGTAACTGTAAAACTGCCAATTTGGTACTCTCTAAGCGGTTGTATGGCTACCGTACGTTCTCCAGTAGAATCTTTAATTGCCTTTTGAGTTTCAATCGCCGTGTAAACAGTGATGCCAGATTGCACAAAGTCTTTTATATAGCGTGCATGGTCTCCATGTTCGTGACTTACAATCACACCAGCTATCTTCATTACATTAAAATTTAATGTTTTTTTAACTTCCATGAACTGCAAACCAGCCTCTATTATCAAGGCTTCGTTTTCATTCTCTAGGATGTAGCAGTTACCGGAAGAACCAGAGCCTAATACTTTAAGTTTCAATTATGCATCACCTTTTCTCAACCTCTCGGCATCTTTTGAATCCATGTATGTAAAAGAACCGCCGCATTTACATTTTTCATTACCATATACATTCCAATTTTCGTTAGAACGTTTTTCATCCTTTTTCTGCGGTTTCCCGCACAATTTACAAGCTCTTACAATTTTCATTAGAAAAATCCTTTCTATTACGATAAATATCTGACAAAGGAAGTTTCCCACCTTTTGGAATAATCCTTTCAACCAGCAAATCCTCTTTTGGAAACTGATAATAAAAATCATTAGCATTTTCTTTTGTGATTTTTCCAACTTGCACATCCAGCAAAAGAGCTAAAGCATTATCTTTAAATCGTTCCAATACCATTTCAGCTGTTTCGCTAGAAGAATAAGCAGCCATCAAAATATTGTCATCATTTCCAAAAACACGGCAGTAAATAACCTCTTCCTGTCTCCAAACACAACACATATCGTATGGAACATCAATTGTTCCGTTTTGACTTATAATTCTCATGATTCTCTCCCTTCATCTGAACCAGATTCGGAAATAAGTGCCAATGTAAATAATTTTGCAAGTCTTTCTTTACCAAAACCATCTCGCAACACAAGTACGATTGAAGCAAAATCATCTGCTACTTCAACTTCATTTCCTTTGATTTTCACCCTTTCATCATCAACAATAATCATATTTATTCCTCTCTTTCTTTTAATTCAAAAAGTCAATTCCATCGCTATCATCTTTTGAATCTTCCGCATCAACAACATCTGCATTCTGCTCTGTGGAGGCACAATCTTCAATGACTGTTTTTGCGTCAACATCGACAATAAATGGCTTTGAATTAGCATTTTCCTCAATATCATTTTCAACATCAATAGCGGTTCTATCGTCTGTTTCTGTTGATTCTGCGTTGTCATATGCATCGTTTACGGATTGTGTACCGTATGTACGAATGATGTACTTTAAGGCACGGTTTTTGACCGTTTTCATAGCCATCTGGTCTGTAAACTTCTGATGAGTTCCGGAACCAGTCTCTTTATAACCAAATCCCTGTTTCCAAGATTGCTTAATCATTGCCATACTCATAAGTTCTACATACTGGCTACCATCATCCATAGTAACAATTGCATAAGCACCAACAATCTTATCTTTGTCGATATTAAGAAAATCCTGCGAATGTGAATCAATTACGATTCTTGCATTTTCAATATGGTACTTAAATTCGTCACCATCATAGATGCACATGGCGTCAATGCTTTTTAATCCGTATCTACGTGCGATGCAAGTATTTCCGTACACCGAAATCTGACATTGCAATTTACCGCCGTATGCTACCGGATAGCACTGTTTTTTCTGCATGGACACTCCAAGGGTAACCATGTCCATCAAAGTATTTGCAATAGATGTCTGTGAGCAAGATTGCAATACTGGATTCTTTGAATTGTCTTTTGTTTCTTTCAAAATGAGATATGCTCCCATAAGTTCATTCTGATAGTTATAATCAGGTGGAAAAGTAAGACCATACTCTTCTTTCTGCTTTAACTGTAATACCAATCCATCAACAAATGCATTGTTCACAACAAGTCCTGCCTGTTCTTTTTCTTTAGTATTTGCTACTTCTGTTTTTTTCTCTGCCATAATTATTTTTCCTCGCTTTCTACCGTTTCCGGCTCTTCATACTTCTTTACAACTGCTACTTTTTCAGCACCATATGATTCAACCCACTTCATATCAACTGATTCATCAGTGACCGTCAGTTTCGTTCCTTTTGCATTTACAACCGTGTCATCGGCTTTTACAGAATCCTCTGTGCGGTATGTATAACTTCTTGTACTGTTAGGAAATTTTGCTTTGATATAATGCATCATTAACCCTCCTTTTTCACATATCCATTTGACAAATTTTCAAGAATACGCAAAAGTCTTTCGATGGTTTCTGTGGCTTTTCTAAATTTTTCTTCAAGGTAATATTTATTACCACAAAGTTCATCTACCTTTGTTCGCAAATCCGAGTTTTCAGCCTTCAATTTTTCAATATCATCCATGTACACGACCTCTCTTTCCTTTATTTCTCGCATCTTTCTCGCAATATGGAAGAGAACAGTGTCCAGCTTCCGCAAAACCAAAGAATCCTCTCTTACTTGCACTCTTCCAACGCTTGCATGACATACACCGTGCATCCGGCTGTGTGATGTTGTTTCCAATTCCTACTCTTGACATTTACGCACCCTCCACTTTCAACTGCTTGTCCTCTGAAACACTCAAAAGAATTAACTGTGCATCCATATCCGGTACGTTATATTCATTCAGTGATTCAGCATTGTCAATAAAAATAGGACATTCAACACAATACATCTTGCTCAAAGAGCGGATAATATCAAGTCCGGCTACGATTCTGTGACCGCTATTCAAAGTTGAATACGGTACACCATTAACCGTACATTCACAACAATCTCTCATACCACCATTCAACTGCATTTCAAAAAGTTTGAAATTTGCAGTATCAAAATGGCTATTGATGGATTCAGAAATCTTGTTAAGTTTGAACCGAACAAATTCTTCCAAAAGATAAAGAATCTGCTCTTGGTCGGCAACTTTCTGTCCAATTTCTTTCTTCTCGTCCTGCAACTCTGCGATACGCTCGTCAATATCAACATTCATAGATGCTTTGGCAAGAATTTCTTTTACAGAATCAAGTTCAGATTCCATTTCTTTCTTCTCGTCCTGCAACTCTGCGATACGCTCGTTGTACCCGGAAGATTTTTCTTTTTCAATTTCAGCAAGAACCTTTTCCCTTTGTTCATGCAGTTTCATGTATTCCTCATTCTGCGTATAGTCAGCTTCTTTAGGAATTTCATCTAACTGTTTGGAAAGCTCTTCGCTCTTTGCAAGTAATTCCTGCTCACGTTTTTTCAAGGATTCAATCTGTACATTTAATTCCTTGTTCTTTTCTGTTAAGCCGTCAATGGTATGCTTCTTGTCGAAACCAAACGATTTAATGCGTTCCAAGTTATCTTTTTTCTCTGACATAAACGCTTCTTTGGCATCCGACAATCTCTTAGCAGCACTTTCTCTGGCTTTCACTTTTCTTGATTCAAAGTCAGCCTTTAACTGCTCAACCTTGTCTTCCGGCAATGGCTGTCCGCACAAAGAACATACGGTACTGCTTTCATCAAACACCCATTTCGATTCGTCAAACAAAAACGGTGTTTCATCAAATACCTTTGCTTTTTCGGCGTTGTACTGTTCGCCTAATTTCTTTCGTTCGGCGTCAGCATCAGAAATGCTTCTGTCATTTAATTTAATTGCATTTTCAGCAATCTGAATCTTATTTCTTGTATTCTCCAGTTCACAAGTAACTTCCGCATTGGACGATTCTATTTTTCTTTTCTTTTCAGACAAGGAATCGTTCATGCTCTGCAAAATACCTGACATATCCATTTGCAATCTCATGTCCTCGTCTCGCAATTTCTTTAATACACCATTAGTATCTGAAATTTTTTCGTCAATTTCAGAAATGCGTCTTTCCAAGTCTGATTTTTTAAGTTCCTGCTCTGCGGCATCTACATCAACTTTGGATTTTTCAGCTTCGTCAATCCGGACCGGAATTTCAGCCTGTTTCTTCTTCCACTCCGAAAGCATCTTTTGGAATTTTGAGCGAATATCTTCAACTGACGGTGCTTTTTCCAATTCACTAATCAACGGTAAAAACCTTTCGTCTGTCTTTGCCAGTTCTACGTCCGAAAAATCATCAACAAGTTTCATTAAGATTTTTCTCTGGTCTTTCCATTTCATAGAGTTGAAATACTGCGGATTTGTAAGCATTTTAAACATATCCTCGCTCTTTGCAAGTCCGGCAACATATTCCTTGAAATCCGATTCACTCTTTGGGTAGCCGTCAATCTCAAATGAATTGACATTTCCCTGCAAAGAAACTGTATCTGTACCTCTTTTCTTAACCCAGTTCTGCTTCTGAACCTTTGAAAGTTCAACTTCCTTGCCATCCACATCTAAGACAGCAACAACCTTAATTTCCACATCATCAATGCGTTTTCCATCCTTATCTAATGGACGAACATTGAATTTCTCCTCTCCGGCACTGTTCTTGTTAAACAGAAGCCATGTAAAAGCGTCAAACACCGTTGTTTTACCACTTGCATTTTGACCTTTGATTTTTGTTTTCTTGGAAAAATTTACATCAAGGCTTTTAATCCCTTTGAAATTTTCCAAGTGCAATGATTTCAAAATCATTCCTCATTCTCCTTTCTGATTTCTTTGACTTTTGAAACTGATACTTCAAAAGCGGTTTTTACTGCTACTGTGCCATCGTCCATCTGCTTGTGATATTCACGACTCTGCAATCTTCCGATAATTTCCAGATGAGTACCTACATCGCATTTTGAAACGTATGTAGCATATCTCCCCCATGCTATACATGGAATATAGTCGGAGCCGTATTGTCGGTTGCTTGCCGCAATGACATCGCATACTCTTCTATTGGAAGCAGATGTGCGCCGTAAATTAGGTTGAATGCAAATATGCGCATCCATTTTTACTTCATTTACGTCCGGCAATGAATTTACCTCTCCGCCGCACATGGCATCCTGCACAAATACATAAATGTGCTTATGATTTTTTCTATTGATAGTCCGAATTTCTCCTTGGACTTCAATCTTTTCGTGTTCTATAATCGAACACTTTTCCAGAATAATCTCTGGAACCAAGCAGATTAGAATATCCTCTTTCTTGCTTTTTCTTTCGCTTTTTAAGCGAAATTCATAAAAGTTCTCACCATGCGACGAATGAGAGAATTTAATCTTACTCGCCACGGTACCTCTTAATAAAATTGTATTCATCTTGACTTTTCACTCCTTATTTGATAAAATGAGCGCAAATAACACATAGTTATTTACTACTGGAATAGCAGTTTGATTTGCGGTCAAGGGTGCTATTCCTTTTCTTTTCTGTATGTTCCCGGTTCATTTGCATAAAACTCTCCGTCTTTCACATAAATTGCACCAAGTTCAATTAAATTTGCAATCAATTCTGGTGTTGCCGGCTTAGCATCTGTCTTAATCATTCAATCATCCTTTCCTAATATAAATACTGTTCTTCTTTGCACTCCGAATCTCTCTGTGTCTGCATGAGATTCAAAGTATATGTCAATTCGATTCCCCTTTATCGCACCACCGCAGTCCTCTGCTATAAATGTTCCAAGACCTTTAATTTTAACCTTTGTTCCATACGGTATGACTTTAGGGTCAACCGCTATTGTTCTTCCCTGCTTTGGTATCTTGCCAGTAGAAGTTATCTTTCCGTACCCCTCTGAACAATCGCAACAAGGACAATATGCAGTTATCAAGAATTGAACGCCTTTCCTTTCCTTGTGTTTCTTCTTTGACTTTTTCTTTTGCTTTATGTGTTTTGCGGATTCCAAAGAACTGTTCGTATTTGCATTTGGAATCACATTTACCTGCGGTTCTTCTGTTTTTATAAATAACGTATCTTCTTGTGCATATTCCGGCTCGTAAGCGTATACATCCTTAAACACGCTTGTTGCCACCGTTATAATAAGAAGAAATGTCAGAACCGCCAATATCATCTTCTGAATAATAGGCTCACTCCCTTTCTTCCAAAAGCAGACGGAATGTTTCTTTTCCCTTTGGAGTGACATACATCTGCTGTCCTGCCCAACCGTTCTGCTCGTTGTGCTTGTCCTTTAAGACAAACAAGCCGTTTCCGCTCTCTGCGTATTTGGCATATGGACGCAATTTTCTATGTTTCCCCTGTCTGAAAACATATCCTTTTTCAATAAGAAAAGAAACAAATGCTTTTTCTCCGATACCCAGTTCCTTTGCGGTGTCACGGATGTTGGTATTCAATTTCTTATCTACCAAAGCGTCAAAGTAATTCGCCTTTGGTGTCATTTCCTCAATCTGCTTGTCCTTTTGAGTTATGATGTTCTGTGCCACAACTAATGCGTTGGCTACAATCTGTTCCGGAGTAAGATTCTCCTGATTGGCAATGTAACCGCCATTCTTGCGGATAGATGGAAGCACCTCGCCAGTTACCCATTTACGAAACTTCTTTGCATTCGGCTTATCACTACGAAGAATAACAGCATACAATCCGCTTTCTGTAACAAACCAAGTCTCGCCCTGACGGGGTAAGTCTAACTTACACCGCTCGTCATCTTCTAATCTATCCGCTACACTTCTGCTATTTGTAAGTTCAAGTGCCTTACACACATCAGCCAAGCAAAACATAGGCTCATTATCCTTTGTAATGGTACGGATTTTTCCAAACTCTGAATTTTCAAAAATCTGTAAATCGTTCATGTCTACTCCTTTCTTTACTCAATAAAATAGGAAATTTCTACACCAAAGTAATTCGAAATCTTAATCAGTTTATCCGTCTTTGGCATTGATTTCCCAGATTTCCAATCCGAAAAAGTACTTCTAGCCAATCCGAGTTCATCAGCCAATTTATAAAAGGTAATGTTTCTCGAATTAACAAGCAATTCTAACTTTTTAAAACTTTTCTTTCTATTTCCCTTGTCCAAAATCTCATCTCCTTTCTTGACTTGCGTTAGGATTTTCGTTATAATAAATAAGCCATTTTAGGTAAATTCATCTTAGGAGGTGTATACCTTGAAAGCAATTTTGAATTTGCCTGTTCCGCATTTGCAAGGTCGCAATCGTGAAGCCACAGCACGTTAAAATGGAGTGAAATGTAACATCAAGTGTAGCGTAGCCGAACAGAGAAGTTCGTTAAAAACTCGAGGTTGACATTCCGATATTTGTCACACTACACCGCTTGTTCCTTGCAATCTGCCAACTAATGGCAATAAATTATGCTGAACCCAAACTGCATAAGTGGCAGAGTGCTTTAAGAAGCATTGGTGTCGTACAATGCGTCGAAAGACTGCAAAGTGCATACGGTATAAAAATTGGGGTAAAGGACTGTTAGTGACGGCACACTAACAGTCTTTTTACCGAAAATCCTTTTTAGTTGTTCGATTTTCACAACTATGTCTTGATAAAAGTTAGAAAATCGTATATACTATGAATTGTGCAAAAAACATAATATAAATTTCTCAATTTTGAATTGGTTGAGATTTCCTAACTTGTTTTTATAATACATTAGGAAGTCTTGTTTGTCAACCCTAAAAGTTGAGAAATTGCAACTTTTTTTGATAAGGAGATTTTCTATGTACGAAAGATACTGTAAATTAAGAGATTTAAAAGGTTTAAATGATGCAAAAGTAGCAAGATATTGTGATTTTCCCAAAAGTACATTTTCCGATTGGAAAAAGGGTAAAAGTGAGCCTAAAATTTCAAAAATTAGAAAAATTGCAGAATGCTTAGATTGCTCTATTGATTATTTGGTTAATGGAAAAGATAAAACATATTCAGAAGAAGATGCCCTTTTGGACGCTCATATTTCAGAAGATGTAGAACTAAAAGAAGCCATTAAGAAATATTATACCCTCGATGAGAAAGCCAGAAAATATATCTTAGAGGGAATTGACCTGCTTTGGATAGCAAACAAAACTGATACTAAATAATAATTTTTATACCTTATAAGTATTGCCTTTTAATCTTTCTTTTTCGGCAATGTATTCACAGTAATATCTCAACGAATCTACGTTTTTCATCTGAAAAATGATTTTCTTCAACTTTCTTCTATATTTCCTGCGTTCTCCTATCATAAATTTCCTCCTAGCATATAATTGTAGGGAAAGGGGAATTTGCAACCCCTCTCCCAAACCGAAACTTGATTACATGGGATTACCATGTAATATATTATATGTAGGATTCAAAAATATTATTCATCCTTTTCGGGTTTTCCCTCTTTTTTCTGCCAACTGTGCTTTCAACCGCTCGTTCTCTTCCTGCAAAGCAAGAAACGTAAACTCCGTCTTTGCAAGCTGAACTTTAAGTTCTGCGATTTCAGCAGACAGTTTCTTTTCCACATAGTCATTGAGTGTAATTTTGTTTTCATCCATTTCTTTTTACCTCCTAATTTGAATTATTTATTGTAACACTGGGAATATCGCTATTCCATTCAGGTTATCATTGGTTATGGTGTTATACTGTGCATTAACGGCTAGGTTTCCAGTCTTAGCATTAAAAGCCACTCTAACACATTCACCTCTACCAGTTACCATGTTGTGATACTGGACAACATCTGCTGCACCGGAATCACCAGGCATTAGCTCTTTTTGAACAATGCTCGCCCAAGGTGATGCTGAAGCAATTGAATAGTCGCGAAATACTACGGCTTTGAATAAACCACCATTCATGGTAATGCCATATAAGATAGTTGAACTCGGCGTCGTTGTTGTCACACTCGAACAATGCTTTTCAAAAGCAACATTAGCATTTAATGTAGTGGTTCCAGCCCCATTAACTCTACCAATTGAAATACTTCCTCCATAACTGTTTAAATATAAAGTTGTCGCAGCATTGTTCTTGTCGACTGCTTGAATCGTTCTTTGTCCAAGATTCATATGATTTCCAGTATTAGACGAAATTTGTAAGTCGTAATTCGTCAGTGATGCATTATGATTAGAGTGTATTTTAAGGGGGGAATCGACCGTAAATGGAAATGTTTCCGAGAGTTCTCCATTTTCATATAAACTATTAGCCACATACCCTAATCCATAACTAGTTTTTTTTCGCACTACTCCGTCTGGTGTTAATTCGGATATGGTTATATTTCCGGCATATGAATCAGCAAACTTCGTTCTAAACCATGATTGTTTTATATTTGAATTATTTAAAAACATATACTGGTCTATTGTTAATGTGTTATCAAAAATTGATTCATAAATAACTTTTGTACTGTTATCTTTCCATATTTGGCTAGTTCCTTTAAATGAAGGAATACCATTGCTTGATATGTCTAATTCATATGAATCTTGCTTTTCGGAAGCTCCACTGCTACTTTTCGTGTATGCTTTTGATATTCCATCTTCCTTTATATTAAATCCACCAATCAAACCGTTATCTATCTCTGCATTTGCACCTTTTAATGTTGCACCAGTGATTGTTCCGGTTGCCGTCACGTCTTGCGAAAATATTTTTTTAATAACAGCAGAATCCGCAAAAACCTTTTCAACATCAAGTTCACTTGCTGTTATGCTTTTTGCTACGATTTTATCTGCATTTACGGTCCGGTCAGTAAGTATATATCCATCCAAAGTATCAACTGTTTTACTTTGAAGTTCTCCTAAATTATTCAGCGAATAAAGCAAACCATTTTCGCCTTTTAGCAATATTCTGTCTGCCACTAAAGTGCCGGCCGTAATGTTTGCGGCGTTGACTTCAACACTGTCTAAAAAACCAGTGATATGTCCTTCTACGATTGTTGCTCTATCAATAAGACCAACTTCTGCAAATAATGTAGCAATATCTGCAACTTCAATATTGGATAATTTGATGTTTGCATATTTTAAATCTGCACTCTCCGCTGACAAATAGCCTAGGTCTGCTACCTTTGCACTAAGGTTTTCTGTAGTGATAGCCTTTGAGGACAATGTATCTATTTTCCCATCTACCGCTGTAAGACTTTCTATGGTAGCAAATTTAACGTCTGCCGATTCAGCTGACAAATACCCTAAGGTAGCAACTTTGGCTTCCAAATTGTCCGTTGTAATTGCTTTGGCTGTGAGGGTATCTATTTTTCCATCTACTGCTTGCAATGACGTAATCGTTGCATATGTCAAATCAGCATTTTCGGCAGTAATATATCCAAACTCACCGATAGTTGCTTTAAGATGTTTGATATACGCATTATCTGCCGTCAAATCCGTAATAAAAGATTTCGACACCTTTTCCCATTCAATCGTAGCATCCGAAATCTTTGCGTTGGTGATTGTAGAATCCTTAATCTTGCTATTCTCAATCGTGGAATCCGCAATTTTACTATTTGTAATAACTCCATCCTTGAAAATAGCACCAAGGATTGTACTAGTAACCGTTCCGCTTGCCTGCGCCATTGTTCCACTATTGTAACTATTTGAACCACTGCTACCAACTGACGATGAGTTTGATTCCTGCACTTCACACGGTGATGTAATCTCCGCATAAAATCCACCATCGTAGTGCAGCGTCATTTCTCCGACAAGCACATACTTCTTAACTCCGTCATAGTCCTCGAACGTAAGCATTTCACCAACCGACATAAGAGGATGCCAGTACATTGTTTCGATACTCGCTTTGTGGTAAACAAACGCTTTGTTCAAAAAGGATAACCCTGTTTTCCACTGCATTGGCGTAACTTGTCCTAAATACGTATGAACCGTATTTCTGTCAAGCGTTTCGTATAATATCCAAGGTGTTTCAATCGTCACTGGATAATTCTCTACATTCGATACACTGCTTGCCTTGTCATTCAATACGACCGTGGATTCACCCTCGTAATATCCAAATCCAACATAGTCACTGTTTGTCTCGTAAAAGTACCAATTATTAGCCTTTACAGATACGTTGTTTGGACACATAAGGTTGTTTCCGAAAATCGCATTAGAATCATAGGTATCTCCATTAAATATAGGTCTGTAATTGTTATCTGCTTGCAACTCTGGTAACTGCTTAATATAAAAAGCACCGTTTTTTTCAATCACATTTGCACGTAACAAAACTGCTATACCAGACAACAAATCTCTCCATGTGATTCTGCTTTCCCAATCCCAATCGTAACCATCCTCATCATTGTCCGCAAAATTTGATAACATAGGAATCATCAAATGGTACAACTTATATTGTTTGATTGACGATAAAACATCTTTCCAATTATCAATGTATAGCGGACATCCTGTGACACGCAAAAAGTCTTGCGGCAAATACTCCCAATAATAAACGTCGTCACGTGTGTAGATAAACTGCAATTGGCTAGGTACGTATTTTTCTTCCAATTCCGTTTTGTGATATTCGTTTAGCGAACTAATGACGATTTCTGCTCTATCCATGTATTCGCTCATTAAACCGTTCCCATTAAACGAAACAGTATCACCGTTGTATGTTGGATTCTCTTTCACAACAAATCTTCCAATAGGAACCGGATTGTAGTCGTGTCCGTCAATAATCATTAAGGTGTTTACAAGAGTTCCTTTTACTGTGCTATCGTAATATGTCTTTGCGATAAGAGCATCCGTAAAACCGTTATCCTCTGCATACATTTCGCAACTCATAGTCGGACTATAAGTAGAGCCGTAACTGGCAAACGAATCACTAACACATCCTTGTGATATGCTGACAGAAAGAAGTTTTTCCGTTCCCTGCGTGCTAAGTTCAGAACCACTAATTGTCAAGTACAGTTCGCTTGCTATATCATTGTAAGATACATCGCAATCACCGGTAACTTCTGATTCATCATCCGTACAGAACACAAACCAATTCATATACGTTGCATCATCGGAAATCATCATGCTTTTACAGTCAATTGTATTTACGCCACGTTTATACACGTTTCCGTTATTGATAGCGTATTTGACGTAGTAATGAGTTCCGTTATAGTCAAAGTCCAAAAATGACAAACTAAACGAATCTCCGATATTCACATCTTTTCCCGGCGTATCATACTTCAATGTGTATGTAACGTCGCTTTCCAAAACATAAAAAACTCTTGCTGTATAACTCATCTTTCCACCGCCTGTATCTGTATGCTAGACCAAATAAACTTTCCATTAAAGAAAGTCATTGCGTCAAAACTAGGGTTGCCAAAATAAAACTGCTTTGTTTCTTTTACTCCTTTTTCATTGGTGAACTGTATGTAACAGTACCGGTTTGATAAATCATCCGGGTCTGCGTACTTCATCAACTTTTTGATTTCGCTTGGCGTCAAATTTGCCGGAAATGCCATGTCAAGCGTTACTTTCTTTGCAACTATCTTTCCGTTGTAAAGTGCTTTTGAACTTCTTCCTGCTTTTGCGTTCCACACTTTTTCTCGTGAGATTTTCCATCCCTCATATTTTGGTGTTGGCATATCTTCTAAACTGTCCTTAGTCCAACCAAACTTCAACGTAAATGCCATATGACACCTCCTAACTTTTTCACATAAAAAAGAGACCCATTCGCATGAGCCTCTTTCTTTAAGCCATATTCCAAGAAATTCCTTTGTTCTTGGAGATTTTCTTTGCGTTGTTCATAATTGCCGTTGTGACTTTTGTTCCGTCAAGGTAAACATCACCGCCACCGACATTTGCATTTGATAATTCCTCTTTGATTGCCGCCTTTGTAGCCGCATAAACAGCCGGTGCAACCGCTTCGGAAATACCGGTCGTAATCTGTTTGTTATTTGCAACAACGGACTTACCATTGTCGAATTTACCCATCATTTCGCCACGGCTTGCACGGAACCATCCATCTTCCGGAAATCCACCGTTAGCATAAGTCTCGTAATTCAATCCGTACTTTTTCAGCATTTTGATTAGTGATTTTTCCGCATGACTTACAAATATCTGTCCTTGCTGACCTATTGTCACTCTGTTTTTGGCATTGTTTATAGCAGCAGTCAATTTTCCGTAATTTACTTTTCTTCCGTCCATCGACTTAACAGAAGATTTTAATTTACCCTCTGTCACATTGTTAATTGAAGCCGAAACATCCAATGAAAACTTTTTCTGTTGTAACTGTGCTTTAACTGCGTTATACCAACCTTTACGGAGTTTAGGGTCGATATTCACATTTATGTCACGGTTTTTCATGGTTTTCATCGCAACACTTAAATCTCCAAGATTCTTAATACCAAAGGTCTTTACTCCAGCAGTTATCGTCTTACCTTGCAATCCGTTTACTTTTCCCTGCAAACTATCGACATCATTACCACCAGAGGTTTCAGCCTTAACCTTTACTGATTTTGGTTTCAAGGAATCAATTTTCTTTTTCAATGCGTCTGTTGACTTGTAGTTCTTATCTGTTATCTTTTTGTAATCTTCCCATGTGATTTCACCATTCTCGAGTGATTTTTTCAGTTTGTCCTGTATGGATTTACTTTCGGAAGATGAAATTCCAAGTTTTTTCATTTTCTTATTAAGTGTATCTACAGCCTTTGAATATTTCGTCGTTTGTGTAATTATTGGTTTATAATCATTGAGTTCTTTTTTGCCTTTATCTATCTTGGTAGCAACATTACCTTTGCTTTCACCAAGCAAGTCCAAAAAGTCTGCTGCCGATTGCACAGATTGCTTATCAGTCATTGTCTTATAATCTTTATCAAGTGCTTTTCTTATCGTTTTCTCCGATATTTCTCCACTTTCTAATTTTTTATTAAGACGACCAACAAGTCTATCCACTGTATTGGTATTAGAACCATAACCGAATTTGTCCATCATCTGAACAACTTCTTTAAGCAACATAGACTTATCATCGGTACCGCTCGCATACCGTTTCACATTGCCTTTTGCGTCTCCACCGGCAGTAATGCTGTTTTCCCACCATCCATAGGCGGCAACAAGAGCAACTCCCATTGCTCTTCCCATTTTACTACCTAAGCCACTAAACTTATCCGTCAAACCTTTTGAGTTTATTTTTGCCGAAATTAAAGAATTGCTTATTCCATCACTAAAGACTATTTTTAGTGATTTCCAAAGAGTTTTTAATTTTTTATAGGCAAACACTCCAATAAGAACGGTTGATAACTTAAATGCAATACCTAATGGGTCTCTAATAAATGCCGAAATAGCCACTTTCAAAGCATTGAATAATCCCTTGACTATTATTTTCCCTACTTTCAAAAGTGTTTTTCCCCATTCTATTTCAGAAAGAAAATCCCCAATTGCTTTTCCTACTTCCCACCAATCTACGGTAGAAAGTGCGGTGTCAATCGTATCAAGTATTCCAGTAATTCCATCACTTATTGTCTTTCCTAACTCCTGCCATCCAGTTAACCCAGTATTCTTGCGTACTTCTCCCATCTCTTCAAGAAATCCATTGATGTAATCTCCAATTTTCTTTCCAAGGTTTTTGTATGGGAAATTTACCATAACTCCAAAAGCAAACTGAATCATACCACGCAACTTCGCTCCAAGCGATTTTCCTGCTAAATCACCGTCAAAAGTATTTATGGCAGCCGTTATGCCCTCTTTAATACTTTGACCGAATTTGAGCCAATCAAACGTCTTGAAAAAGGTGTATGATGTTTCAAACCATGTATTCAATCCCTCGGAAAAATTTTCTCCAAGTTTTGTCCAATCAAGGTCTTTAACAAATCCATTCAAAAACGTAGCAAGAGATTTAGCAATCTTCTTCGTAGTCTTTTTAATTTTTGTCCATGGAATGTTTCTCATTCCCTTGTTAATCCAATTAGCAAGTGCCGAACCGAGAGAAGTAAAATCTCCACCTTTCCATGCGTCAAGGATTGCTTTCTTCATCTTCTTATACAACTCAACTGCTTTGTTCTGGTTGCTCTTAAAAGCATTATCCCATATCTTTTCATAGTTCTTTAATGCGTCGCTAATATCCTTAGAAAGGTCAATATTGGCATTCTTATCGTTATCATCGTCATCGCTATCACTATCACTGTTGTCCTGCAATTTATTTACTTGGTCGAATGACTGCAAATTGTCGGCGGCTTTTTTTGTCTTTTTAGCCGTCTTATCCATGTTCTTAGCAACTTTATCCGTATCGTCTGCCGCATCGGAGTAGTCCGGCACCTCTGGTGTTTTCCGTGAACCATCCGTATCACCAAGTTTGATTCCTGCCAGTTTTGCTACCCACTGTGCGAAATCCTGTAAAACCATAACCATAGCATTCATATATGGGTACAATTTCTGAACAATCGGCATAAACAAGGAGCCAATTGTCAAAGATAATTTCTTAAATCCAGCCTGCAACATCCTCAACTGGTTTGCGGGTTGGTTAATTGTCCGTGCTAAGTCCGAATATGCAACCTTTGACTGTTCCAACATAGTCAAAACACGTAACTGCATTTTGGACTGTTGCGAAAGGTTCTTAATACTTTCTGTAACACCGTGATTCATCGCAGTTTGTGCTAAGCCAGCGGAGGTGATGTCAATTCCATACTTATACAACGCCCTAGACTGTCCTACCAAACCAGATTGAAAGTTTTGCATAACGTCAGCGGTGTCTAAGTTTGCTAAAGACGCCCAGTCTGCGGATAACATAGTAAGTGCTTTTGCGGAATCAATCGACGTTTCACCAAGCATACCGGCAGAGTTTGTAATCTGTGCAATAGCGGCGTTGTAGTTCATAACCTCTGTCAAATCCAAACCAAGGTTGTGTGAAAAAGTATTTGTTGCATCTCCAGTGTTAGTATCAACCTTATATCCGGTCAACTGCTTTTGAAGTTTTCCAAATCTTTTACGGAAACTTCCTGCATATTCTTCCGCACTATTATAACCGGCTTTCTTAAACTGGTTAGCACTGTCTTTTCCAACCTTATCAAGTGCAACCGAAAAATAGTTAAATTCCTCAATGTAGTCCTGCGCCGAACCAATTGCTTGACCGAATTTCTTTACAGCACGAATTACCAAAAAGAATTTGGCATAAAACATACCGATGCTACTTACAAAACCTTTTGATGATTTATGTGCGCTTTTTAATTTGTCTTTTAATGAACTAAGTGCATTTCCAAGTTTTTTAGTGCTTGTTGATGCTCTATCAGAAACAGTGGAAATTCTACTACCGCTTGACGCAAGGTTTCCAAGACCTTGAATGGTGTTGGCTACGTTTGAGTTGATTTGAGGTGCATTTTGCAGTTTTTTCAGCAAATTCATTACACCGTTACCAAGTTTATCGAGGTTTGCAACTGTTTCGCCAACACGCTTTCCGGCATTTGCAAGTTTAGCAATACCCTCTACAACTTTTGTAATACTAATATCAATTGCATTTGCAGAAGATAATTTACCTACCAGTTTTACTACTTGTTCGCCTAAAATCGGAAATTCTGTTGTTACATTACCAATATACTGACCGCTATTAGAAAGCCTTGATAACGAACCCACAACACGTGTCACAGTGCTTTCAATTGCAGATACACCGCTAAGTTTGGTTGCTAAATCTGAAACAGAATTTGCAATCTCTGTCATTTTGGATGTATCAAATCCAGCCATATTCACTTTTGAAAGGTTTTTAACTGCATTTACGGCAGATGTAATGCCACCAAGATTCTGAATGTTTCCAAGATTTTTAAGACCATTTGCCAGTGTATTCAAACCACTGGCAGTACGAGATAATCCACCAACATCAATTTTCGCAAAACGCTCAAATCCTTTTGCAATTCTATTGTAGTCGGTTGCTTTTACTCCGCTTAATGTTTTGGTAGCATTTCCAAGTTTTGATACTCCATTTGCAAGTCCACTTAAATTGTTACCGTTAATCTTAGACAGTGAAGATGTTAATACATCAATTTTACCAACAAGATTTGTAATTTCATCTTTGGCACTTTTTGCCGTTGCATTTATTTTAATATCCAACGCTTCAACTGTTTCTGACATACTAACACCTCACTATCTATCATTTGCATTACGCAAGATTTTTCAATCTAATAAAACCGTACTTTCCTGCATACTCAATTTTGGCAACTCTGCTTACTTTTGATTTCCACAGAATCCTTACTGTTTCACCTTTTTTGATTGTCATAAGTTTTTTAGAAGTAAACAAACGCCCTTTCCTCAAATATGTGTTGCAACGTAATTTACCGGTCCATGTTTTCTTGAATTTATCAAAAGAGCCATATGTGGACATTAACTTTTTGGTTGTACTTCCCCACTTGCCAAGATAAAAATGCGGAGTATCAACAATAGATTTCCAATCTCCACCCCATTTCAAACCGATTTTCTTTGATTTTGCAATCTTAGCAACTTTTCTAATCAGTTTATCGTTATAAAGCAGTTTAGAATCATTGATTGCAATGTCAAAAGCAATACCCCACTGGTGTTGAGAAGAATACGCACTTCCGGTAGCATTTGTTACTATCTTGCCCGGCTTTGTTCTTCCCTTTGCATAAAGCGAATCCTGATATGCTTTTGTACGAAAACCCTCTGTGATAATCAGATAGATTCCATTTTTTGCACACTCTTTAAGCAAAAGTCCAAGTTTGTAGTTTAACCATGGATGTAACTTTTTTCTGTCAATTCTAATTGAATGCTTTTTTTTCATTTTTCAACACTCCTTATATGATTGTTTCTGGCAATCCCTTGTTCATAGACCTTGCCATCCACTGTTTTTCAATTTCAATTGCTTTCTTTATCTCTTGTTCTTCTGTTCCTTTTTCTGCTATATATTCTTCTTCAAACATTTTTGCCATAATTGGACTTTTAATATATTCCGATTTTGCTGATTCACCATGCAAGCAAATGTCTATGGCTACAATCAAAGCAGATATGCCATAATTGCCCCACCACATATATTGCAATTCATCTTGTTCTTCTAACTGGAGTTCATGTGCTTTGTCATATGGATTTAAGTCTTTTGGACAACTTTCCATAATCCTATCGTAAGAAACTCCATAGGAAAGATAATGAGGTATTACATCTTCATATATAAAATCCGAGTATGACTTATTTATTTTTTCTGTGGCTTCTTGTGGTCTTGCGGAAGTTTTGTTACTTTCTCCGATGCTTCCTCTGTCTCCCCAATCTGGTTTAACAGGTCTCCCAAAAAACCCTTACTCATCAATTCCTCCGTCAACTGCGTAAACAAATCAAGGATTCCTTTATCTGGCGATTCATCGTGATAATCGTCAAGAATATCTCCTACTTCTTGAACGCTTTCAACTGGATTTTCTTTCTGAAATCCAACGTAAAGCAAATCACGAACACAGCAAAACAATTCTTTAACCTTGCCAATTCCGCCAACATCACTGTCATTTTCAACTTCTTCACTGTCAAAAATTCCAAGCAAATCCTTTGTTCTGTCCATCAAATCTGTGTCGCAGAAACTGTTATATCCAAATCTAACCTTGTATTCCTTACCTTTAACCTTTAATTCCATAATGATTTATCCTTTCCCCACTTTTAGTGGAAAGGAGCCACCCCGAAAGGTGGCTCTCTTTTTTACTGCATATATTATTCGAGTTCCGGTTCGGCTGTCTCTTCATCCTCGCTACTCAACACAGCCTTTTTAGTGTTTCTCGTTGAATAGCTTGTTACCCCACTTTTGTAACAGTGAAAGTACCATCCTTGTTATCAACGACTGTAAGTTGGTCAGTAACCCATTTAGGCACGGTATTCTGAACAACGGTAGCGGTCATTTCAAGAATTTCATCTACGCCGCCTACATCATTTACAGTAGGTGTAATCTGACCTACATATGCTGCTTTGGCAACACCACCAACGCCATCCGTTCCATACAACTGAATAATGTCGCATTTTTTACCCTCAACATTCAAAAGAGCACTAAAATCATCTTTTTCAAGGTTTCCTACAAACTCTTTTGCGTCAGACTGTTTAATACCCATTTCAAAAGTCTGTGCATCATCCTCCATCGTGGTACTTTCTACAGTGTTCGGTGCAGATGTTGGCGATGGGATTGACTTTGCACGTAACATCAATTTGTATGTTCCTGCAAATCCATCTTCGCTGTGTTCTTTGTAGATAATTCTTGCCAAATAACTTGTTGAAGCCATCTTGTTACCTCCTTAAATTTGATAAAAAAATAAAGCCTTTCGGCTTGTATTTACGTCAATATACATCATTCTTTCCGATTGTTCTGCTAAATCTAGCAGTTTGCCGGTAAGTGTCTTTTGTATCATCTTGCGTAGGCATTGAAGAACCACGAAAACGCATTGTTTTCATAATTCTCTTAACTTCCCTTATAACTTCTTTTGCTCTTGCTTGTGATTTATTATCAGTCACATCAATTTGAAAAGAAAACTTTTCTGCATTGATTTTATCACCCTCTAAATCTTCTCCGATTTCTGAACCGGGTAACAATTGCAATCTTACAAAAGGGAAAACCGCTGGTGTATTACTACTGCCAACGGAAGAAAAGTTTTTGTCTGTCATTTTGTACTTTTTTTTCAAACTTTCTGAAAATTTCGTTTTTATCCTTGTGAATACAGTAGATGGTACTAATTCATCCCATTCCACCGACATATGCACCACCTACTTTCAAAATATTTCTTTCGCCGTCTTTATAATTTTGCTTCTTATATCTTCTCCGGCTTTATACATAGGCATAGTGGCTTTTACACCATGTGTAGGCATCCATTTTTGTTCCTTTTCATTCCAGTACCACCACATATCGTCATAAGCGTGTGTCTGCCCCGGAAATGTACCAACGCCATAAGGAAATTTACTTCCGACTAATGGATTTTGCGTTGGGTTAAAATGAACACCTGCACCAAATTCAATAGCAAGCAAAATACTAAACGGTGCGTAGCCATCTTGTTCTTTTACTTGCCCCTTGGCAAGCAATATACCGTTACACCCAATCTTGTCAGCAGATATGTTTGTCGAAACCGTAACATACTTTCCTAATGGACTCTCTGATATATTCGTTTCAGCAACCTCTACACCACTTTGTAATAGGCTAGAAACAAGTTGTTTACATTTGATAGGTAAATCATCCCTATACTGCAAAAGTTGCTTTTTAAGGGTATTTAATCCACTTACAGACAAGTTTGCTTTAAATGTCTTTATTGCCATAAAACCACCTACATAATATCAAGTTCTTGAAACACTTTAAAAATCTTTGGAAATTGAATCGCAAACCAATCAACTATTGTTTCTTCGTGACCAAATTGCTGTGAATGTTCAAAATTGGATTGTAAGCCACTCTCACTTAAAAAGGCATGAATTATCTCATGCCTTAATTGTTTGTTTTGTAAATTCCTAAAATTTCCAACATTGTTAAAGTTGTCAGAACGAATAACGATTGTATGATTTGTGCAATCGCAATAACCATCGCAATCAGCATCTTTTAATTCCTTTTCTTTAACCATATATTCTGTTCCAAGAATATTTACTTTTTGTTTCATTACTTCACATTCCTTTTTAACAAGAACAAGTCCTCATTTAATCCCTCGTCCGCAACACCTTTTACCGTGTAATCAGCACTGCTTTCATCTGGAATTGTGTTATCATCATCCTTGTATACGATTTTTGACTTCTTCCAAATCACGCTACCGGATTTCAAAGGCAAATAACCTTTACTAACAATGATTTGTGCATAGTTTGTACTATCATCAATACCATAGTCTTGCCAGACAACTTCATTTAACTTATTTGTGATGTTTGCCTTAAACTCAACTGGTTTTGTATAACCAATTGTTATTTCTCCGGTTTCAATCTTGTTTCCATCATCATCCGTAATGTAAATTACATTTCCCTCTTCGTCTGTATAACTTTCGTAAATTGGGATTTCATCATCTTGTAAAGAATAAAACATTCTTTGCTTGTTAGATGCCAACGTCATCAAGGCAACCACCTACTCACTTGATTTAATCTGTTTGATGAGCTGATTTCCGTAAACACTCAATCCGGCAACAAGGACACCTTGAACAATTGATGTAAACACTGCCATAAGCATTTCTGGTACTGTTCCAATAGATGTATTTGCCATTACCCAAATGGCACAAAGCAAAATACCAAGTACACCTAAAATACAAGGAATGTACTTATCTTTGATAACATCCATTTTTTTAATTCCGACACCGATAATATACAGAACAACTGCTACTACAATCAGTTCCGGTTTTACATAACTCATAATACTATCCATCTTTTCTTACTTCCTTTCCGTTGAGACGTTCTTCAAGTCCGTTAAGCCTGTGATGAGCCTGCTTGCAACTTTCTTCAACTTTAATAATTCTGTCATTGTGCATTTTAATATCTTCCCTCATGGATGATATTTCTGATTTAATCTCTTTAGTATCTTGACCTATATCATCAAGTTTTACATTGATTCTTGTGTTGTCTTTTACGCGTTCTTCTATATCTTTTGTGTCTGTCCGCTTATTATTCTTTAGTCCAAAGTAAACAGAAAAACAAACGGAAATAACGCTAATAAGTAAAGCAATCTCAATATTCATACCTTACCGCCTTTCCGTAAATTATAGTGTTTCGTTGCCCTCCACCGCTTACACGAAACGCCCTGCGAGAAATTTAGATAATCTAAACAACTCACGCACAATCTTCTATAAGACCTGCACAAAGGGATAAACGCATTTCAAAATATCATCACGACTAACCCAAGTCCTTGAAATTGAATTTTCGCTATGGCTACTTTCAAATGGTGCGCCCATCTGTGCAAAATCATATACTGCCAAATTCTTAATTACGGAATAGTAGTTATCGTAAAGGTCTTTTTCAACTTCCTCATCTGTATAAGATGTTGCCTGATAGTTTCTTCTGTTCTTAACTTCTCTTATAGCATCTTTGACCTTTACTGAAATTATGTCAGCATTAAACGTAGGCTCATTTCCATATTCAATTGTCAAATCTGCAATAATTTCTTCTTGCAGTCCTACTTCCATTGCTTCATCCATAATTCAAACTCCTATAATCCGAATTTTTCAATCAACATTTTCTTTAAATCTGCTCCGCTAATCTCTTCCGCTTTATCAAATCCCTGCTCGTTAGCAAGTTTTTGTAAATCAGCGGTAGACATACGATTGATTTCTGTTTTGGTATAAGACTTAGAAAAAGCAGAGGAAGTATTATCAACCTCTGCCGTTTCTTTAATCTCATCTCCTGCCTTATACCACACACCGTTATATTTTATGGAATGTGTAGCAATCATAGGCTTAGTCCTCCTTAACTTTCATTACAAGTACGCTGTCCATACCCTCAAACGTAGGCAATCCAATCATAGATACAACACAGTGTGTGTTGATTGGATGGTTTGTAGCGTATGTATATACGGAAATACCAGTTTCAACAATGGAAAGGTTTCCGTCTGTAAGACTTCCACTTCTTTCTTCTGGTGTTCTTCCAAATACATAGTCTCCGAGGAAAACACCAGCAGACTGTGCAGATACAATTCCGGTTGGAATAAAATACTGTGCCTTTCCAGATTCATCCATATACAACTTATTGTAGATTTCAATTTCAATTCCATATCCGCGAAGATAGTCAGCAACCTGCGCCTGCTGCAATCTGATACCGCCAGTGTAAGCAGTAATTCCAAGCACCTGTTTCTTTGTATCCTCCGCTTTAAGAAGCATTTCCCAAGTCTCTGTATTCATAGCAAATCTTGTGAGAGAATATCCGGTCTGTTTTGCAAACTCATTTTTTGCCGTAATCAAATCGTCAAGTGGAGCAGCTGTATCTGATTTATCCCAAGCACTTGTTCCTGTAATTTCCTTAAAGTTTTTTTCTTTGTGTTCTGCACCGTCACCTTGCACATACTCAACATCATAAGGGTTTCCATCAATTGCAACTTTTACCTTAGGAATACCGTCAACCGGTGCGAGCAAACTCCAAATCTGACGTTCCGGAACAACTCTTGCTCCTTCAATTAACATCATTGGTTTTTTGCTAATCTCACGTAAAACACTGTTTGCAAGATTTACATTTTCGGAACTTCTGTAGTCGTCATACTGCTGTTCCTCTTCCTCTGTTACCATGTAAGATTCACGATAAAACGGCATCTTATTCGTAATATCAGAGAATCCACCAACATCTCTTAATTCTGCCTGTGCGTCAAAATTAGATGCTTTCAAAGATACTGGCAATCCACTTTTCCCTTTGATAAATCTAAGGTCAAGAGAATCCTGTTTACGTGTTCCAAATTTCTGTCTACCAAGATATGGTTCAGAACCTAATGTCTTCTGATAATTGTTCCACATTACACCAAGGCTTCTTGCTGTAAATGCTTTTGATAATGGTAATGCTGGCATATTTTTCTACCTCCTATTTTCTTATCCATTGTTCTTAGTTGCTTAAATTTTTGGCGCACCATAAAAAGTAACTCTTGGTGTCGCTGTTCTAGCCGCATCAGCAATAGAAAGGCTTGTAACCTTTGTCCAATCAATTGTTCCCTGATAAACGTAAGTTCCCGGTGCATCGCCCTGTGTAACATCTACGTCATGCAAAAGATAACCTTTGCAATCTGCATCGTTAGATGGAAAAGGTGTACCAGCCGGCACAATTTTATTTCCATTTTCATCTGCTGTAGACTTCATTGTCTGCGGTACTAAGCAAGCCGCTCCCTCATAAGGGAAGAATTTTAAGATGCCTTTTCCCTGCGTAAAATCTCTTACGATTGGTTTTCCCATAATCCTTTACCTCTACTTTCCTAAATTTTGTAATAGTCTTTAGTTGACTGTTCAGCCGATACATTTCCAAACGAAATATTTTCAGCATTTTTTACATCTTCCGGCTTATCATCGCCATTGTTTCCACCTGTAGAACCACCCGGATTAGGTGTATCATCAAGTTTCTGTTTCTCATATTCGGCGATTGCCGTTTTTTTACTGTCGGCAAAAATCTGACCGAGAACCTCATAATCTGTAGCACCATCATCTGTAACAACTTTGCTTGCCTGCTCTGCTGTTAATCCAAACTTTTCCATTGCTTTTGCTCTTTGCGTACGAATTTCATCGTTTTTTTCAAGCTGCGCAATTTGTTTGTTTGCCGCTTCAAGTGCCGTTGTTGCTTTTTCAAGCTCTGTCATATTCTGACTGTTAAGCTCGTCAAGCTGTGTCTGCAATTCATCAGCCTTATCGGCTTTTTCCTTGTAGCCATCTGCCCTGTCTTTTTCTTTCTTTGTTTCAGCGTTAATTGAATTAAGCAAATCTGAAATCTGCTCATCCGTTGGTTCTGCAACTCCAAAAGAAATAAGTTTCTGTTTTGCCTGTTCTCTAGTCATAATTACCTCCATCAATTCACGTTTTTTAACACGGTTTGCTCCGCTTGAATTGTTCTGTTGTTTTACGCACAACTGCAAATTTTTATAAAATAAAAAAGATAGTCTATTCGACTACCTCTTTATTTACTGGATTGTTGTTTGGTTCTGCATCTTTACTTGTCGGGTACAGATATTCCATTCTGTCTTTTGATTCAAGTGCAACCGCTTCACTGTCACTAAACAAATCAACGGTTTTAATTGCTCTTTTGTAATCAACGCCTGCTTCAAGAAGCATCTTAAGTGCTTCTGATTTTGTAAGCAGATTATCTATTTTGTTATGGTTGATATGTATTTCAATATCGCTTGGCATAAGCGTAAAATTTCGCTTTATACGCAAACGATTCAGTATAATTCTAAGAGACATTCTTTCCGATTTTTTTAGTATCGGTTCATTGATTGCCGTTCTTAGTCCTGCATCATAATGTCCGTTTCGTAGGTTTACTGCATTTCCAGTATCACCTCCGGCATTGTTATTGGAACGATTAGCCAAGCCTTGAATACTCAAAAACCTTTCAAACAAATCATCAAAAACAACTTGACTTTCTGTTTGGTTCAGTTCATTTGTCATAACATCAACATCGGCTTTGTTTTCGCCATTGTTTGATTTAACAACTAAAGCACCCTCTAATCTCATCTGTGAAAATGTTTCATTGTCAATCTCGCAATTCACAAATTTAATCCATGCGGAAACAAACTGCTCAATGCCGTTTATCCGGTCAGAAGATAATGTATTGATTGAATCCATAATAGAAATTGTAATCTCAATATCCGATAATCTTCTTGCATTATTTGGATATTCCACAACCGGAATAGCGTTATTTCCGTTTAACCCACTACTTTTAATTTTTCCATCGACAATTTCAAAATACTCTCTTTCCGTATAGCAAAAATATATTGAATTATCGTTTTCATCTTCTCTGATTTGACAAGAAAATGCGGGTTTTCTATTTGAGTAATAAACAACAAACGTATAGCGTGGGTCTTCCGAAAACAAAGCAAAGTCGCTTTCGTCAAGCAAATCTCCGTTTCCGTTGTCATTTCCAACAAATCTATAAGCCGTACCGCAAATACTTCGCCAACGGCAAATATCAATGTCTACTTCTTGTTTGCTTTCAGAATCCATCGTAACATTTAGTTCCGTAATCTCTTCTGATTTCTTATCGTCTGTTCCACGTAACACATACTGAATAGGCTCTGCACATATTTCAGCAGTTTTACGCTCAACAAGTTCATAAGCAAGATTTAAAACAAGTTTGTTGTTTACTTCCGGCCTATTCACCTTTTTACGGTATAAAATAGGCTGGTCTCCTCTGTAATATCTATCAAGGTAATTGATTTCTTTTGCATTCTGCGTGTGAATCGAAAGTGCCTTGCTTAATTCTTCGACAATATTTAATTTTGTAATTTTGGATTTATTTGTAGAAATTACTTTTCTTCCAAAATTGCATTGATTTACTGCCGTAAACGGTCTTATGTTTTTTCCATAATACTTAAACATTAAAGCACCTCACTAACAAAACGTCATTCCACTCGATGTTGTCCTTTGTACTATTTTTTTCAACTCTGTAGTTCCAGTATCTACATGGTAAACAACTCTTTTTCTGCATTTTTTGCAATTCACAGAAATATTCATACTGGAACGTCCATCCCATGTGGCTACTTTTCTTCCACATCTTGGACAATATATCGTTTTTGGTTCCGTCATAAAAACCTCGTTTCTTGCAATAAAAAAACACCGCCTTTTTTTGGCAGTGTTTTATTTTGATTTCCTCATTTTATATTATATAATAATTGCGATATGACATACTATGACATATTATCAATCTTTGTATGTTTTTCCATATAACTTTTCAAATTCCTGCAATGCTCTTCCGTGTATTCTAATTGTTTGCCTCCATGAATACGTCATTTCATCTGCAATTTTTTCAAATGTCTTTTTCTCAACATACCGAGCAAACAAAATATGATAATAAGTTTCGTTGTCAATTCCATCAATTTGTGAAACAATAAGATTCTTTTTATCTACATAGGTGTCGATTAAATCATCCAATTCCTTTTCCATCTTTTCAATTTTGCAATAGGTAGAACCCATTTTGTCAAAGTTAGGACTTGTCTTTACTCTTTCTTCATTTTTTACAGCAGAAACACTTCTTGCCAGTTCTCTAAATTGCTGTATTTCAGATAACTTATTGTTTATCATTCGGTCAAGTCTACTAATTTGCTGTAAATATGTTTTAGTATCCATAATTTCTATAACCTCCTCTAAATGGGTTTTTTGGCACTTCTATTTTTGCCATACTCCAATTTCCCTCAATGAAGTATGCTAAAGACGCAAGGCAATCCGCCGCATCCTCATGTTTGTTTTTTCCAGTAACCGTAAAGCTATATAAATTTGTCATAAATTTTCTGTATTCCTGACTTCGACATCCAACATCACGGAAATAAAACTCTCTAATACTTCCAGCCTTATCCCATATCCTTTGTGCTTTTCTCATATTTGTAGGTGCATATTCAGAACGTAGATTTATTTTTCGTCCTTTTTTCTTTAGTAATTCTTCGATTTCATCCTTATATCCCTCTCCACCTTGGTTTGCTTCAAAAAATGCACTTCCAACGTCATTATCAATAATCATGTTTGCAACTTTAGGTTTTGTTATTTTCTTTTCACTGTTGTCGAAAACAACATCGTCAATGTAAATTGAACCATCCTCGTACATATAAGCTACCGCAAATGCGAGGAAATCTTCCCCGCCTAAAGCAACGTCACAAGCAGCACATATTCTGTAAGGTTCTTCTTCCGGCAATACACCATTGTAAAATCTCATGTGTTCTGGATTAAAAACTGCACCGTCTCTTTCAATTGGTTCCTGCTGATACTGTGCGTACCAAGATGCCATATCGTCGTTTTCTTCAAACTTTGCTCTTAACGTCCGATAGTATTGCGTTGTATATCCAACACCATAATCATAATCAAAGTTGCTTTCATCGTTTTCATCCAAAGCCGGTATCTTCAAAATTTCATATCTGATATTTTTTGCTTCTGGGTTATTCTGTAAGAAATCCAATCTATCACTATAAAGGTCGTGCAAACTCCAAATTGTACCATTATGGATTAGTTTGCACTGTTCCTTTTTACGTGACATTACATTATTGTCAAAGATAATCTGCTTTCGTTTGAGTGTGTCCGGGTTAAGCACATCTTGAATACCTTCAAGAATATCATCCAATACCATCCAGCCGTAAGCGTCATATTCTCCATTAAGTCCACTTTCCAATCCTTTTCCCGAAAGTGTTTTGTACTTCTTTTTTCTCACAAGGTCTACTTTATGATTTTTTGAATCCGTATCAGCAACTTTTACTTTTGGAAATACATCGGAAAAACAATATGTTGGGTCTGTCCAGATTTCCATGACACCAGTTAAAAATGCTCCGCCTAATCCCTCTTTGTATGTCACATACAAATTGCTTTTTTCTGCGTCTTTTGCACAATGCCATGACATAGCAAGCGTTATTATCTGACTCTTACCAACCCTTGGCGCCATGTGAATAAACAATTCGTCAAGTTTTCCATCTTCAAGTTCCTGCAACTTATCGGCAACTTGTTTAAGGGTTTTTCTTCTAGGCTCGTAAAATCTTTCTTTCTTAGGTCTGTTTTTTTCTATGTAAAGAATGTAACTATCAAGAATGTAAGGTGCTTCATAAAGCAGTAAATCGTAATATTTATCTAAAATATCATACGACTGCTTGTTTTTTTGAGATTGTGTTTCAAGCCAATTAAAATCAGCACCATTTGTAATTGATTTTATATACTCAAAAATCAGTTCTTTTGCTCTTGTAGAAACTTCCAATCCATATTCACGGTCTTTTCTTCCGCAAAGTATAATTTTACTTGCTTCGCAATATGCATCTATTACACTACGGTCTATACCATTCCGTAATATGTATTTTTCGTATTCTTTTATATTTTTCTCATCTTCAATTGTATGCATTAAAAAAGCACCTCCACACAAGCAGAGATGCTATAATAGGCATCCTGCCTATAATTTTTCTAGGTTAGCGACTAACTCCGTTTGTTAGCCGGAAATTTAATTATTTACTGTTCCACTCAAATCCAAAATCCGACCTTTTAATTTTGCATTGAGGAATACCGTCTTTCCAAAATACCAAACCCTCTATGTAATGTTCGGATAGATATTTCTTAATTCCATCAAATGTTCTTTCAACATTTATGGTTATTGTTCCGTGTTTTACTATCGTATCAAATCGTAAGTTATATGGATTTCCTTGAAAATGAACTCCAATCGCTTCATAAGTTCCATCTTGCATTTTGGGATAAATAAACTCTCTGTGTTCGCTTATTTTCCCGCTCGCAAATCCGCTATTAGTGGTTTCAATTTTTCCAGCATCAATAGCGTTCTTGTATGCTTCAATAAACCATTTATCTTCCGGTTTCTTATCATCAACTTTTACCCAACATGGAAAATGCCCTGTAATTGGGTCTGCCTTTTCCTGACATTTAATAGCTCCTTTTGGAACTGGTTTACCGTTCTTTGCGTCATATCTCTTGTAAAATTCTCCGTTGATAATCGCGCAACATGAACCATCAAATTTTACCGTTGCGACTCCATCTCCATTCAAAACCCATTCCATACCTTTTGTTACAATCGGAAGTGTTTCTACAACGCAATTGCTTATATATTTTCTTTCAAACAACGTAGGTATCTTTTTCATTTTTACTTCACTATCCTTTCCTCCGATAATCGGAAATTACTTTTCAACTAATTCATCTGCACGCCTTGTCATTTCAATTTGTGTTCCATTTTCATCTTTTGTACAAACAGAAATATATCTATTACATGAACTACGCACATCTTCTCCAAGCCATATTTCCGTTTTATCATCATCAAAACTGTAACACTCTCTCATTTTTTCAATGCAATTATTCATTTCTGTTATTTTCATAATGACACACTCCTAACAATTTATCTTAATACCTTCTGTTAAAACTTCCGTCTTTTTCTCATTTAACATTGGTACATTGTTTTCATCTGTTTTTATCCAATTTGCATCAATTACAATCATTGGTTCTTTTCCTGCATGGGCACTGAAATGTAATTCAACATCTTTACCCGGCACTTTTTTACCATCAATAAATAGCTTTGCGGTTTCTCCGTCAGATATTATCTTGATTTTTTCTTTTTCAATTGGCTCGCATCCATATACTGATTTCAAAGATTCATTATACCATTCATCTATTTCCGCTATTACAGCCGATGCACGATATGTAGGCTTACTCATTGTCTTTGTTCTTCCACACAAAACCTCTTGATAATTCTCAATGATAAATTCGCAATCTTCTCCGTTGTACTCATAATCCTTGTAGAATTTCCAAAAAGACTTTATGTTTTTTATAAATCTAAATAGCATTTTCATTTTCACTATCCTTTCCAATAAAGCAAATCAACAACGTATAAAGGATAATCATATTCGTAACTTCTTTCCACCGCTTCCATTGCGTCTTTGTATGTTTTTGCAATTGCATATGGCTTTTTTGTTTCAATCGTAACAAGAACATATCTGTATTCTCCGTTTTTATCAAAATCTTTTTTTAAGTCTTTTAATGTTACTTGTTTTGATTTTCGTTTTCTTCTTTTTCTAAACATAAAACGCATAATTATCCATCACCTCTTCAATACCCTTTCTGTGATTTCTTCACTAGGCAAAACAAAATTTTCTATACCACAATCATGCAATTCTCTTAATGCTTTTACACCCAAACTCAAAATCGCATTACTTTCCGAAATCATATTTGCAGGTATTCTATTATTTTCGTTGAAACAAGGAACCAATTTCCGTGAATCAATCTTACCAACCAATCTTACATCACTCATTTTCCATAAACACCTCAAAATCTTCCATACACTTATTACATAAATCGTAGGTAATATTTAATATGCCATTTTGTGTGATTGATTTCATACACAACAGCCCTACTTTTATCTCTTTCCCACACCTGTCGCAAGTATACCATTCCTTTTCATGTTTCATAATCCACCTCAAACAATCTTGTTTAAATAATCAACACCGCTATTTCTCAATGCCTTTACAACACCATTTACCATATTAGCCATACTTTTTTCAACTTCTTTTAATTTTTCAACATCATTTCCACATTGCATAGACAAGTATCTTTTCTGCCAATCATTTGCATTTAAAACTATATGGTTGTGAACATCTTGCTGTGTAATCATCAATCCACCAACTTCCTACCACACATAGGGCAATTATTGATTTCATAATCAAAATCCATAAAACTATCTCCGGTTGCAAAATGTATATAAACACCGTGTTCATCTTTGTATATGTAATCTTTGTATTTTGTGCTTGTGTAATCTTTGGTATAAATGTTTTTGCAAAATTCACACATGCCTAATCATCCTTTCCAGTTATCAACTTGCTATGTGGTAATTTTTCAATAAAATCACAAAATATATGCCAATCTGGTAGTCTGTGATTTCTTCTCTGCTTGTAAATCGTCTTTAACTGGCGATAATTTGTTGTCATCCTCGCAGTCAACTCAAATCCAGACGGAATATTGTATAACAGTTGCAAATAATCTTCGCTGTCTTTTGTTTTCAAGTAAATCTCTTTCAATCTCTCGACTTCTGCGATAACTGCATCAGACACATAACCGTTGCACATACACTTAATATCCATTTTGCTAATACAGTGCATTGTTGACTGACTCGATACAAAGTCAATAAAGTGGTATCTTTGCAATTCCACCCACGCCTTATTGCTGAATGTCAAATCAAACTGAACAATCACTCCGTTAAGGAAATTGTCATGCCCTGTGCCTATGTCACATCTTCCAAGATTATCAATTCTATCGGTAAATTCGTCATTCACAGCATTTATATCTACTGCAAACGGATATTTGCTTGCCTTAAAACTATCTTCAATTCCAAAAACCTTGATATTTTCTATTCTTGCCATTTTACACCTCCAGTTATATTCGGTTTCTTGTGTTGGAAAGTATTATCTGGTCACTTATTACTATTCTGTCCATACTCTACTGTCAGACAACCAACACAAGCATTTTAATTATTTCAGCAAGGAATACCGAAACGCTTGCTTATCCGGTAGCGAACCGGAACATTGATGTGGTGAGGAATCGAACCTCACATGATGCCTTTGTCCATATCCTTTCGGCTCACTTTGGCATTGTACTTGTGGTTTCCTGCGTCTACCCTTTGCGCCACACATCAGCAAAGGCACCCATTCAAATGACTAATGATTATATCGCAAAACAGGAAAATTCTAGGTACCTTTGCATTGCATCATCCCCTCTATCGGGGAAATCGGCAACCGTGGATTTGAACTACGATTCTTTGTGTATAGTGGGATTCTACACAACGCATTATCCATTATGCTATTGCCGTAAGTACGGATTGGCATACATGCATCTGTGTTTTAATCCGCACTGTTGCGATTCTTTTGCGTCCGGCTACTTTGGACACTGGGAACTATCGCAACGAAACCATAAACCCCACCGGACCTTGTGACGGTCCTTTAATCAGCTTTCCGCTAGTGGGTCAAGAAAGGTTCATGCAAAAGCAAAAAACATGAACAAACCATATACACCGAATTGCCGGTGTTGTATTCCGATTCGCTCTCGGCTAGAACGGATATACATTGCCCCTCTTTGTGATTCACACTCCTTATCACGTTTAAGAGTTCAAGGGATATGGTAAAACTCTTAATGAGTTATAAAATATATCGCCACAATGGACGCACAAAAATTGATTATTGACATTATTCTATCACGAGGTCTTTCGCCTAACACTATGTTCAAAAACGAAACTACCACTATGAATCCAAAATAAACCACAGTAATGTATCGAATCAAAAAACTAATCATCACGACTCCTCCACTCTTCGCATCCGTGGTCGTATTCGACATAATCAGATGCATAGTCACTGTTCATATTCTCGCACACAAAACCATTCTCACGGCTATATGCAGCATATTTACAATTTCCACAACACAGTTTTTCGTTATCGTCCATCCTTGAAGTCCTCCATTTCTTTTACACTCATTCCAACAATTCCTGCCGAACCATCCGAATCCGTATTCTTGAAATACTCTCCGTTCTGTGGAAACATGAAACGGAACATTGCGTAATTTGCTACGTCGCAAAGATATTCTGTGTTTCCAGTTTCTTCAAACTTCGCAAGACACTTTTTAAGACTTCCAATCGCATCCACATTTCCGGTTGCAAAATTTCTACTTGCCTTGCCGTACTTGTAATAGCTCTGACATATCAACGCTTTCCGCTTATCGTCAAACGCTTTTGAGTATTCCGTTTTCAGTAATTCATTTTCCATTCTCAAAACCCCTTTTTTATTTTTTCGGGAGTATGTGGGACTTAGTAGGCGGTTTTTTAATTCCCCAATAGAGGGGCAGGGGGTAGGCTGCTAGTTCTCCATTTTTTCGGTTCGTAAAACTACAATTTTACGAACTTTAACGCTTTTTTGTTGTTTATCCGTCTTTTTGCTCGATTTCTATTGCCTCTTGTGCCGGATTCGTCAACTTTGGAAGCTCGCTATCGGCTAATGCTTGATTGTTTTGGTTGCCGACCTGCACCGGTGCCGTCTCCGCCATCCCATACGCCGCCTTTGCAACAAATATCAAATTGGCGTTCGTGCCGCTCTGGTTGTGCAAGCGATTAAGCGTGAAAGATTTACAAACATCGAACCATTTTTTGACTGTGATGCCATGCGCGCTATTAACTCTATACAACCCATTGGCCCAATCAGTAAAGGTGGTTCTGTGTATACCAGTTAAAAAACTAAATACTTCCAAGGTTGGTAATACTTTATATTTTGCACATAAACGAATATAAATATTAAATAAATTATCTAATAAATTTATATCATCATGGCTAGGCTTTTGAATATTATCGGCTATATAAAATATCATAGCTACAAAGTTATCTGTTACGCTTTCTACATCTCCATCTAGTTCCGTGTCTATGTACTCATCCACTAGCCTATATATGTCGTTCTGGTATACCTCAATACCTATCTCGCTCTTAACAACATTATCTTTCATAACATCATCTCCAAACATTCAAAAATAAAAAAAACGCCAACACAAGAAAAATAAAAAGTTATCCTCTTGCGTCAGCGTTTATATATGCTTCCGACTGTGTGCTACTGTTTCCAGAGCAGTATTTTAATATCTGCCCTTACTATACACGATACACAAGTTATTGTCAATAATAAATTTATAATATTTATTTGTCGAGTTCGAGCCGTCTTTTATAAATCCGGGTACGGCGTCGGGGAATCTGCCCGACTATATATATATACTTATCTTCTCTGACCTAATCTAATCTAATCTTATCTATGTTACACTTTGGAAACAGATTGATTACAAGTTGTTATCAGGACTGTATACAATATGATTACAAGTTGATTACAAACTGATAACAAAAATACACAAAAAAAGACGGCTAAAAAGCCGCCCTTTCTCTTTCTGGAATCACTCGCCCAAATACTGGCGATATAATTCCTCCCACGCGTCAGCGTCAAGGTCGCTTTCGAGTTCGGCGGATGCCTCGAACGGCTCCGCTTCTTCGTGGTCCAGAACGTCGGAAATGTCAACAGTGTATTGTTTTCCGTCAACCTCAACCCATACGTTGGCGGCGTCGTTCTGAACTCCGTTTCCTTTTAGGGATTCATGCTGAAATGAATCGAAATCCATTACGGCAAGTTCAAAATCGGAACCCTCGACAAATTCGCCGCTTTCGTCTGCTTTGAAGTACTCCAAAGCGTATTCTTCAACGTCCGTCAAATGCTCATTATAGCGAGCATATCGGCAACGTAGAGCGGCAAGCTCTTTTTTGGCTTCCTCTTTCTCTTCAATTTTCCATCTTTTCAATTCTTCCGGGTCGGTATCGTTGCCCCAAATTGTATCGCCCTTTTTGAATTTCTTCATTTCCTCGTTGTTTGCTCTGCACTCCCCTTTTAACAATCTAACCATATTCAACATATTCTTCACCTTTCCACGCCATCGGCGGCGTGCCCTTTCTTTTTTTGATTGATTTATTTTTTTAATTTTGTTATACTGTTTTTACAGTTTGGGCGGTGGCAAGTCCGCCCTTTCTGTACTCCGATTTACTAATCTTCAATGTTATTTTGTGTATCTTCGATAAGTTCATCAATAAGCCTTTCCGCTTCTTCAATGTTTTCTTCCTTTATGGACTTTTTTAACTGCTTCAACTGTCGCATAAGGCTTCTCAGATACCCCTTGAATACTGCCATATCTTCCATGTTTTCCCCCTTTCTCCGATTGGCTTCTCTTGCCATCCACCAAACGGCAATTAGTTCATTTCCTTTGAACTAATTATATTATAGTCTATTTTCGTGTACTTGTCAATAGTCTATTTTCATATATTATCATTTTTTTTATATTCCATGATTTCCCACGGCTGGCAATTTAACATATGGCATATATTGGCGATAACTTCGCAAGTTACATTTTGATTCTTTGCTAATTTCGCTACCGTGTTCGAGTGTATGCCGTTATTTCTAAGCCATTGCTTATTGTAACCCTTTCGCTCCAATAATTCCCACAAGCGAGAAAAATCTATAATTCCATTTGTGCCGTATGTTTTTTTGTTTATTGTTCCGCTCATTTCTTCGCCTCCTTTATATATATGATAATAGATTACTTTTTTTTTGTCAACGTCTATTTTTATGTAGCAATATGCACAAATATATATGTCTATTTTTGTATATTATTACCTATTGTGTTTATGTCTATTTTCGTGTATTATATATGTATCAAATAAAAAAAGCCGCCCGGCGTTCCAAACCACGAGCGGCACCAATCAAAAAGAAAGGTAAGGGAATTATATCATAGATTCCCGAAAAGGTAAAGAATTATGAAAACAGTTTACAGAATCAAGATTACAGGAAAGAAATACAACGAAAATTACACTTTCACAGAGCCAACAGAAGGAAGCATAAAAGAAGAAGTTGCGGAAATTCTGGAGGAAATGAAAAAAGGAAATATTGACAAGTTTGAAATCGTAAAGGAGGCGTAAAAAATGAAAATCAATAAATTATCGTGGGCGGTTGCCTACAAGATTGACAAGAAAACACAGGACGACGGAATAACGAAAGTTGTTACCGTCGCAAAGTTTAACACAGCGGAAGCCGGCGCAAACTTTATAAAAAAATGTCTGCCAGAAGAAACGAAAGAACGTTTTTTCGTGGTAGACGCCGACGCCTTGGAGGCTTGCAAGGATGCGGACAAAATAAAGTGCCTTGAACACTCCGAGGCAGCTAGATTTTTCGCATATGTCGAAAAAGAAGGGGGGTATTGATATGTTTGTATCAGTTAAAAGCCTTACGGCTCTAATCGACCAAGATATACAATTTTATATTGAGGGTGTAGCAAGCAAGGAACAGCACAGCCCGGAAGAGTTTGAAAAGTGGCATAAGTATATAAAAAGCCGGCTCGTAGAACAACTTTCTAAGCTGAAAAAAATAAGTTGCAACAAAAAATTGATTGCAACTTATGAAAATAAAATAAATGAGTTATTGAAATAGTCGAAACCGCCCGCGCGGCGGTCTGGCGTAGGATTGCAACCTTGCCACTGATGAGACAAGCACACATAAAGGAGGTTTTCACATGATTATTAAAGCAAGTGATATAAAAATAGGCACACAATTAGCAGAGTCAGACGGCTTTCTGTTTGATGTTGTAGAAATTGTAAAAGAGACAGAAAAAACTGTAACGGTTCGCCTCTGCTCCGACTTTTCGAGTTTTCCGGCACACTGGAGAACACAGAAAGACGGGACGCCGGGCGGAGTTATTAAGACTTTTAGAAAATCAACTAAGTTATACGGCGTTAATTAGTCGAAACGGTGGAAGTTCCACCGTCTGCAGGAACTGCCCCGCCTGCACTGATGAGACAGGGCGCACAATGAAAGGAAGGTTGATTATATGGCTACAATTAAATTACAAGGAATTTATGATAAGAAAAATGCAATTCCAGCGGTCGAACTTAAGCCGGGAATGATTACAATTTGGAATTTTGGTTACACAGAGACAATAAAAAGCGTTGAGCCTACCAAGAGCGGGAAAAGCGTTAAATGCGTCATTATATCCGACGAGAGCGGAAAAGAATACACGCGAACAATGCGAAATGATACACTTGTAGCAATTGCGTAGGCAAGCGGCGGCGTTTTCCGGGGTTCGATTCCCCGGCTTGCTTTTCCCTTTTGAGGAATAAAATAAAAAATAGAAAGGTGGTTATTTTATGAAAAAAATAGCTGGATGTTTTACAAAAATAGGGACGTCAAAGAATGGCGTTATTGTCGGAACTATAGGAAAGTTGACAATTCCGACATATGAAGAAATTCTAGAAATTGCCAAATTTTACAACATAAACACGACGCCGGGCGTTTTTGGTTATCATTTTATAACCAAAGAGGGAGCCAAGAAATATAGCAATTTACCAGTAAACAATTATAACAATTTTATAGAGTTTTTAGCACTGTAAAAGATGACAAGCCGGACACGTTCCGGCTTTTTGTCGTGCGCTTTGCCTGCTTTGGTGGGCGTGCGCCCTGCTGCCGTTTTGCTTTTTGCAAATCTCCGGCGGCGTGTTTGCGATACAAAAAAAACAAAAGGATGTTTTTACCCTGCCGGATTTGTTCCGGTTTGGTTTGGATGTAAAAACATAGTACCTTGACAACGCTATATATTCGCCGTATACTGATTTTATATATCTATAGCAAGTTTATAGGCTCACGAGATAAAAAGGCAAAATAGGAGCCTTGGAACGTCTCACAAGGGCAAGCCTTTATTTAGTGTATCTAAAATCAGTAAAGTAAAAAACAGTGCAAAAACTGTTAATATAAATCAATTTGAAAAAATTCACCCTGCAACTATAAAAATAAGTAACCCCGGGGGGTATCAAAAAATTTGCATTATCGGGCGAAAATTCCGAAATCGCAAAAAATCTCTCTCCAACCTTGAAAATTTGAAAGGTAGGGGGGTATCAAAATATTTTGCTTACCGGGTGTAAAAAGAAAGGAGTGTTCAGCATGAACAAAAAAACAAAAGCATTAGACAAGGAAACCTACAAAGAAATCATAACCGCAATCCGCAAAGGCTTCAATTACGGAGAACACGTATTCAAACCAAACAAACGGCTTGCTACATTGTTGGTAGTGCAAGCCAACATAGGAGTTAGAATCTCTGATATACTGCACCTTACGCTTTCAGACGTGGTATACGAGAGCGGCCGCTATCATCTGGATATTATCGAGCAGAAAACCGGCAAGGGAAGAAATTTCACGGTTCCAACTGAATTATTCCAATTCTTAAAGCAGTACACAGAGGATAACGGCATTGCACCAACCACAAGAATCTTTCCAATCAGCGAAAGAGCCGTACAGAAACAATTGAAAATCGTAGCAGATTTCTTTGGAATTGACGGAATATCAACTCACAGTTTCCGGAAATTCTATGCTACGGAAATGTATCTAAATAACGATTATGATATTGAACTGGTGCGTCACCTGCTACAGCACTCATCCAGTTCGACAACGCAAAGATATATCAGTATCAGTGAAAAACGTGTTGAGAACGCATTGAAGAATCATTTGTGTATCATCTAATTGTATGGTACACTGTAAAGGTCTAAAGCCAATATAATACGGCAACCATTTATTTCTCCCCCCGGTTGCCAATTAGACAAAAAAGTAGGAGCCTTTTCCATAATTTAGGCTCCTATTTCTTATTATTATATTACGAGTTGGACTAATCTTGAACTAATATTGGACTAAAACAACTAAACTTTCTTAAAGATTAGACCATTCTTTAAGCGTTCTCAATGAATCCTTGAATTGCTTACAGAAATCACGTGAAACAGAACTATTTCTGTCCGTAATTTTTTCTAAATACTCTTCAACCTTTTCTGGGTCAAATTTTTCCTCATATGTTTTCAATTTATCAATTGCTAATTCCTTGAGGTCATTACGCTCCTGCTTATGAGCTTCAATGTTCTCCTCTTTTGAAATTTCGCACGTAAAGAAAAATGAGGACGCTTTATCAATATCTCCATACAACTTACGCATTGTGGCTACAATGCTATCCTTGGAGTGTATAATGAAAAGGATGCCGTCGTAGCACTGTTCCCTTTCATCTTTCACGTGAAAGTATTTTTCATACATACGCTTCACGTATTCATCTGATAAGCGTTCTCCGCGCTTTTCTAATATTCTGGCATCCTGCAAACCAAGTTTTTCAGATTCTAATAACTTTTTCATCATTTCTTCTTTGCTCATAACATACATCCCTTTCTATTTCTTCTTATTCTTTTTCCTCGCAACTAATTCCTGCAAAGAAATCGTCATTTACTTATAAAAATCTATTACATACTTCTTCAAAAAAATCTAACTTTGCCAGTCTAATTGCTTCAGCTAAAGTAAAGTCTCCACCTATATTTTCTTTGATTTCTTTTGCATAAGGAACAAAACTTTCACATCTTATTCCTTCATTTTTTGAAACAACATAATCTTTATAAATCAGTGATAATTCTTCGTTTGTCTTATCGCTATATGGAATTTTCATTTTATATCACCTCTTCTAATCTTTACTTCGATTTTGATTCTATTCTTTTTGCAATTTTTTTCAACTCTTTTATTTTTCAATTTCCTTTTTTACAAGTCCAATTCCCTTTATTATTGTATCAGTCCTTGATAGATTTAATTTTTCTGAACAATACTCAATATCTTGTTTCTCTTGCTTTGTTAATCTGATGTTGAGTTTTTCTGTTCTGGAAACGTCTTGTAATGGTGGTCTACCAGTTCTTGGTGACAAATTATCATCTCCTTTCTATTTATGTCCTTGCATAAATCATTATAAATTATGTACGCACATAAGTCAACCCCTAAATGCAAAAAAATAGAGACAATATAAAATTATACTGTCTCTATCCAATAAATCTAGTTATCAAGCATTTCGTTTACCCTCTGCATATTATCTCCAGTATCATACACAATCACGCATGACCTGCCAAAATAAAAAACTGCTAAGAATATAACGCAAATCAAAATAACTATCAAAAGTCTTTTCCACATATTTCTATTCCTTTACTAATTAGTGATATAACTTAAACATGTCGGAAGAAAGTGATTCCGCATATATCTTAATATCGTTTTCAGCATTGGTTATGCTTGTTGAAAAATCATCATAGTTTCCTGTCGGACTTGCAAGCAAAGAATATAAACTGTGTATTGCATTACAATAGTTTTCTGTATCTTCGCAGATGTCTTTATATTCATTATAAATGTAGTCATCTGATTTAATTTTTTCCCATTTTGAATAGGTTTCCTTAAATTTCTCATATTGTTTTGCCGTTTTATTTGAATACACTGTATCACTTATGCAAAGATTCACGGCATCAGAGAAGTCTCTAAATTTCCCATTCTTCTTTAATGTCCATTTATTTGTCTCTTTGCTTTTCTCTTTCCAAATAGCATTACTCCATGTATGGGTTGCTTTTATGCTTATGTTGGATAGATTAGAAACAAATTTATCTGTAGAATCAAATAAATCACCAGTCAACTTCACAAAATCACGTTTATTTTGACGTCTTTGTTTTTGCTCTGCAATTTCCTTTTCCTTCTTTTCTTCTTCCGCTTTCTTTTTCGCTTCCGCTTTCTTCTGTTCCTCAATTCGCTTATTGTTCTCTTGAACAAAATAATAGGTAACACCACCTGCAACACCGGCAAGCAACATAACAATAATCACGATTAAAGCTATCTTTTTATGCTTTTTGGATTTCTTATTCTGTTCAATTGCAAGTTCCTTATCTGCATCCGTAATTGTTCTTCCACAATTCGGACACTGGTTTGTTTGGTCGCTAACTTTCTTTTTGCACTCCGGGCATTTAATCAAAGCCATGAGCAATCCCTCCTCTTTTATTTTTGATTGTATATTATCATATTTGACTATATTTGTCTATAATGCAGTTCTTAATGTTTGGAATACATTGTTTGTTATGCTAATTATTTCATCTGCGTATGTTGCCAAAAAGTCGCAAAACATTTCTTCCTGCTCCAAAGTCATATCAATTCCGTATGAAAACATTGCGCTATGGCATATCTCATGTAGCAAAACTTTGCGTAAAAAACCGCCACGCAAAATATTTGATATATAAATTGTTTGATTATTTCTATCGCACATTCCGCAAGTATAACTTCCGTCACTTCTTTGTAGCATATTGCTATACGGTGATACTGTTACTATATTCCAAACAAAACCATTCATAGTATACAATTTAACCACTCCAATCAAAAAGGGGCAATTACGCCCCCTTAAATATTTACTGTAGCTTCTGGGACTTTCTTTTTTCCATATATTTTCTTTTGGATTGAATATTTTTATCTGGATTGTTGTCAACCCATTTTCTTCTTGAAGCTTGTATTTGCTCTTTGTGTTCCAATCTCCATTTTCTATCTCTTTCGAGGCAACGCTTTCTTCTTTCCATAAGCTCTTCATTTGTCATTTCAGACACTTTCTTTTGCATTGGTTTTGTCAATGCGGTTTTTATATCCATTCCCCTTTTTAATCTTCCGTAAACACTTTGAATACATAAATTTCCATATTCTCTACACCATTCTGATAATGTTTTAGTAACTCCATCAATGGTATAAAAATTATTATTTCTTCTGTTATTTGATTGAACATACATTGATACCCACCTACAATTACCTGGTTCATAATTACCATTTACATCTATCCTGTCAATAGTGCATTTACCTCTAGGTGCTTTTTCGTCATACCCATTTGTGTAAGACCATTCTGTAAAATTTGTAACCCCTTTTTCACCAAGCCATTCTGGACAAACAGTAATTCCTCTTCCGCCATAATTTTTATAAGAAATATCATTTTTGTTATAACATCTGTTAATCATATCTCTATAAATATTAAATATCCTTGTTTTCGACATTCCATGTATATAATTAGGACTATCTTTTCCTTTTTTAACACCAATACAACCACAAGAATGAACATTTTTATTGTAAAATTGTGATAATTTCATTTTTTTCTCTTTTCCACAGCAACATCTAACAATTATTCTTCCTTTTCTTCCTATCTGCTCAACTCCTATAATCTCAAGATAATCTTTCTTTTCTCCTATATGCTTTTTTAATTCATCTAAATATACACAACCACAAGATTTTATAGAACCATTATTTCGCATCAATACAGACTTAAAAACAGGTATTTCGTTTCCACAGTCGCAACGACATCTCCATCTTATACAACCATTAGGTGTTCTATCGTATATACCAACAACTGTAAGTCTACCAAATCTTTTTCCCGTCAAATCAATAAAATTGCGTTTCATAACTGCCTCCACATTATTTAATATTTAATAACATTATATCATTTATTTTTATTGACTTCAAGCAAAAAATGATATAATATTAAATAATATTAGATAAAGGAGTTTTTATTATGGCAACTGACACACTAAAAAACAGAGTTAGAATATCTACCACATTAAAACCAGAAACAAATAATTTATTAAAGGAATTTTCTCGAAAAACACAAGTTCCTATTAGTAAAATCGTAGAAAGTGCTATATTAAATTATATTCTAGAAAAAGGGGAGAAATAAACTCCCCTTTTTTTAGTGAATTTTTTGCATAATCACTTGCATACGTTGTTTCAGCAACTCTTTTTCTTCACTTGACATATCATTTACAAGTTCTGCTACATCTTCTCCAAGTTCTCGCATATAGGTTTCTAACGATTTCATATTGGCTTTTTTATCTTCTGGTGTGTCTGCTTTGTGCATTTCTTTTGATTCCATGTACGACATACGGCTCATTCCGCTTCTGCCCTCTCTGGAATCTCTCATCTTCATGTTTTTATCCATCCCGGTATCAGTGTAATACATAAGACCGTCTCTGTTTTTATCCATATCTCTGTACCATTCCGGGTCATGTTCCCGGTACATTTCCGGCGTCATATGGTAGTATGGTTCGTCATATCCTCTACGGTACGTTCCACGTCCTTTCGGAGCAAATCTTCCGTCAGCGTATCGGTATTTGTCATAAAATCTTCTTCCGTCTCCGTAACGCTCAAACATTTCAAGCGTTTCTTCCGATGTTGATTCATCCATTGCCTTTGTCAAGGTTCTGTAGTACATTGCTTCTGCAAGGTCTTTCATCATGTCTACTACTTTTCCCATTTCGCAAGTATCAACATTTTCGATTCCAGATTCCATTTCGCTTTTGGCACATTCGGAAAGTTTTTCAATCATACAATGCATTCTTTTAATATCCATCTCAATCACCTCCACCGGTTGTAACAAGAGTTCCATCACCGTTTATTGCATTTAATCTGTTGTCTGGAGCGCAAGCAATTCTTCCAAGCAATTTGAAAACCCCGCTATTTGACGTGGTTTCAACTCTTGTACTGTACTTTGTTCTTGTTCTGATACTACAAGCCGTTGCCTGCGTACAATCACATTTTGTCAATGGGTAAAGCACCGCTCCAGTTCCAATCTGGATATATACCGGAGCAGAAATTGTTGTTTCTGCCGGAATGTTCTGCGCCACAACAATGCAATATTTTGAACCATCGTTATAACTTCCTTCCGGGATTTGGATAACAAGACCAGTACCGGCAGTAAAATTTACTGCCTGACTTATAATCAATTTCTTGCAAAGTCTGCATACGTTTTTACAATTACTCATAATCTACCTCCTAAAAATCAATATGGGATAAGCCATAGACCTATCCCATAGAGTAATAATCAGCCTAGTTCGGCGAGTTTTTCTGATATTCTGTTTTGATTCTTCTGCATATTAGCAACAACCGCAACCGTTGTTAAGACCTACTCCATAAGCGGACTGGTAAGGTGAGCAAGTGATGTAAGCTGGTACGGCAGTAGGTCGCAACTGGCTTACAAGATACTGGTTCTGCTCTGACTGTGAAGCCGCCAATTTAAGGTTCTGATTTTCAGTCTGCAAAGTAGACAATTTGTCGTTTACAAGGAAGTCAAGGATGCTTCTTGTGTTTGCGTTCTGATTGTCGATAATATCTCTTGTATTGTTGCACATAGAGTTCTGGAGTGCGTTTGTCTGCGTTGAAATGTTGTAATTCACGCCCTGAATAGCTTCTCTTGTTGCACAGCAGCAGTCGGAAATCTGATGAGATACGTCATTGAATCCCTGCTGGTTCTGAAAACCAAGCGTACAGATTGAGTTATCAAGAGTTCTGAAATTGCTGTTGATTGTGTTGTTCAGCGCATAGTTACTGTCTGCCAGTCCGTATGTCTGCTGGTCGAGTTTGCTAATGAGAGTCTGCTGGTCTACTGCGGCTCTAACATCTGCCTGTGTAGCACAAGGAACGGATGCTCTGTCACCGCCGTTGCCGTAACCGCCGCCAAATCCATTACCCCATCCGCCAAAAATAGCAAACAAGATAATCAAGACCCACCAGCCGTTTCCATCGCCCCAGCCGTCTTTGTTGTTTCCTGTCACTGCCGCAATATCGGCAAGACTAGGTGAATTTCCGTTAAACATTTTGTTTACCTCCATTGTTTTATTTACAAATGGGAAACTAGTTTTAAGCGCACAACCCAAAATGTACTAACGTAAATTGCATCTTTGCATAATTGATTTTCTTATTTCATCCGGTGTAGTTCCTTTTTCTTTGCAGACGTTTTCTGCAAATTCCTGTAATCCTTTTGAATCTCCATTTCTATACATCTCAATAGCATTTTTCGCCATAGGGTTACTCATAACTTCATTGTTTTTTGTAATTTCTTCTAAAAATTTCTGTGGATTTCTCATTGCTTTCATAAAACTAATTGGATTAAGCATCTGTATCACTCTCCTTTTTAGTCGTAGTCGAAGATTTAGTGCTTCTAGTCGAAGATTTAGTCGAAGTTTTAGTCAAAGACGATTCCAAGTTAGAGATTTTGTTTTCTAACTCATCAAATCTTTTCATAATTACTTCCGTGGCTTCTTCTGATATGCCTATTTTGCTTTTTGATTTGTCTTGTGTCGGATTGTTAGGCTCTGTATCTAAAACTGGCTTAAACGTCAAAATATGAGTTCTTCCATTTGCAAGCCATTGTTTTCCAAATATTTCTGTTCCGTCTGCTTTTGGAAAATAATATATATTCCCATCCATCGGAATGTCTGTTGCTTTTACAACGTCAATGCTATCAACAACTTTTCCAATAAAACTTGTCTGTTGTGATGTTGCCTGCATTTGAGAGTTCTGCATAGGTGGTTGTAAGTTCTGCTGACAATTTTGCAAAAAGTTCATTCTTTCTGCGTATGGATTTTGAACATATCCATTATTCATCGGATAAAAGTTCTGATAATTTTGCATCCGGATTCTCCTTTCTTATTTTACCAATAACATTTTCAAACACGCTAACGGCTGTAGCCTGCGTTCCAATAGGTATTTTCTGCATTTCATTTTCGCTAAAAATCATTTCAAGAATCTCGTCTTTGAACATATCAATCACTCCTTACAATTAAAACTTACACCAAAAAAAGACGGATGAACCGTCAGAAATCATTCAAAATTTATTCATATGTATTATTGGAAACAATGCTCTTTTCTTATAATCACGTACTTTGTTTAGTGTAAAACAATGTATTAAATTATTTACACCATTTATACACCATTTTCCTAAAAAATATAGTTATTTATAGATATTTATGCGAAAGTTAAAAATCCTCTATGTACCGAAAATAACGCATTTTCGCCTTTTTGAACATTTCAATTTTCAAAGGTGGCGAGATGGTTCGTCAGATGATTAAGAAACAGGAAGAGAGCATGAAATAATCGCAGCCTAAATGCGAAATAAAAGAGGACAGCCGCTTTGCTGATAAAATTGCTTAGCGGCTGTCTCTTTGTTCTAAATCCATTTGTATCTGTTCTAAATAATGGACAAATGTTCCGGAATAGGTCGAAATTTCATATGCAGGATCTAATTCTTCATATTTGAAATGCTTTGCTCCGCCCTCTTCCATCCGTCTCCAAAATCTATCTAACTTTGCATACGGCAGATACATAAAGGTATCTTTTGCTTTGAAATAAATCAATAAAAATGCAATGCCGTCCTGCTCCTCAAACTCTTTCATAAAGCGAATCTGATGTTCATGCACATTCGCAAGCGGAAACCGATCAGTCGCACATTCCTTCGCATCAAAACATATCGGAATCCCCTGAACAACCCCGATGTAATCCACCGTACTTTTCTGTTCAAAGTAAGCAAGCGTAATATGTCTTGTTGTCTGGTCTATCGTAATCGGTTTAATCGGCGTTGGCACCTTCTGTACAAGTGCCAGTTTCTGCGAGCGGTATTTGTCATTTGTCATATTTACAAGTTCTTCCAAAAAAGAACCGCGGAGCCCTCTTGAATTCCAGGTTGCCATTAATTTTTCTCCCGGTACACAGTTTTATGTGCAATTTCGTCTGACTTTTCTTTTCCCTCAAGCAGCTCCAATAATTTTAAGCCAAAATCCATCGTTGTTCCAAGACCACGGCTTGTCACAATATTACCGTCAACAACGACCGGCTCACGAACTACCGTTGCACCAATCAAATTCTTTTCATGCTGCGGGAAACTGCATGCCGTCTTTCCTTCTAGCAAACCATATTTACCAAGAACTCCAGGTGCCGCACACACGGCTGCAACAATTTTTCCGGCATCATTCATAGCAAGAATTGCCTTTCTGACTGCATCGCTTTCACCCAAATTAATGGTTCCCGGCATTCCTCCCGGAAGAATGATGGCGTCATAATCAAGTACATCCACTTCTCCTAAAACAGCGTCCATTTCAACATTTACGCCATGTGAACTTCTCACAAATTCATCTTCTGTAATTGAAGCCATCGTCACTTCCACACCGCCCCGGCGCAGTAAATCAACGACTAAAAGCGCCTCCACGGTTTCATATCCTTCTGCAAATAAAATCACTGCACGTTTCATATTTTTTCCTCACTTTCCAAATTGTTTATTTATCATTTTCGCAAAGTAATCCGGCTCTTTTGCCGTTACTACCCTGCCTGAAAGATTTTTAAGTTCTCCCATATTTTCAGGAAAACACAATGTTTTCGCATGCAAAAAATAATGCTTCGTATCCGCTCTCTTTGCTGCACCATATTTTACATCCCCCAATAGCGGATGTCCCAAAGATGCCAGATGTCCGCGAATCTGATGCGTCTTGCCCGTCACCAGCTTCACTTTCAAAAGTGTTACTGTGCCATTGGTCCGTAACGGCTCATACCCGGTCTCAATCCACACGCGGTCTTCTCCGTCTTCCGAAAAAATCTGAACCCGGTTTGTCTGTTCATCCTTTTTTAAGTATCCGCGGACAACCGAAGGTTCTTTCATAACACCTTCCACAATTGTAAGATAGTACTTATCCATCGTTCGGTCTTTTAAAAGCTCCGACATTTTTTGCAGGCCCCGAAGGCTTTTCCCGGCAATCACAAGACCACTTGTATTCCTGTCAAGCCGGTTGCAAATCCCCGGTTTCAGGCTGTCTTTCGGTGACCACTCACCTTTTTTCTGTAAATAACCAAGTATATATTCTACAAGTGTAACATCCTGAGACTTCGCCTTTTGAGACAACATGCCGGCAGGCTTATTCACAATCAGGACATCCTCATCTTCATAAACAATATCCAAATCTATTACCGGATAAATCACTTTTTTAGTCTCTCCGCGAAATTTCTCAAAGGTCTCATCTGAAAAAAACACAGTTACTTTATCGCCCGTTTGCAGCATTTCACTGCCCGTTGCCTTTTTGTCATTTAGCTTGATATTTTTCTTTCGCAGCATTTTATACAAAAAACTTGTCTGCGCCTCTTTGAAATACTTTTCCAGAAACTTAGAAAAACGCTGTCCGCTTTCCTTTGCTCCAATCGTCACCTCTCTCATCGTCTTCTCCACTACATCGCAAGTGAATGTAAATAATCCACCAGTGTTTTTTCCGAATTTTCTGACGCTTCTTCCTGCGTTAAGCGCTGCAGGTGTGAAATCAGTTTTTCATCCGACTCAAACAAGCGCACATGATACGACGGTGCCGTCTTTTTCACAACATCCGTCAAATATTGTTTCAAATACGGCACATCCTGTTTGGACTTCGCAATCACGCCAAGAACATTACCATTTTTCACAAGCAAATAGTCTAAATGCATAATTTTTTCCGTCGAGGTAAATACATAATCGGTATACAAAACCGCTTGTCCTGCTGCCGTTTTTACTTTATCATACCGCTCTTTCGTAACTCCTTTTTTACGAAACATCGCAATCAGCGCAACCAGATGTTTCGCCGCCGGAAGCACGAGTAACACTGCCATTACAGTAAAAATATTTGCACGCACACCACTCCACAAATATCCGGTTAAAAAAATAGCAACGCCAAGCACTACAAAAAATACAATCCATAAAATTTCTGCTTTCTTACGTTTCGTAAGATATCCCAAGGTACATTTTTCGTACATCATTTTCTTTCCTTTCTTAAATCATGCTTTTTACACACAAATAAAGTTTATCACAAAAACCGTGCGGTGGAAAGAGGCTTTTCCATCGCCTTTAGAATTGGATACGGGTTCACACTGATTTCTTTGTCACCTGCCGTAAAGTAAATTCCAAAATGCAGATGAACCGGAAACTTTCCAACCGTTCCCTCTTTTCCATAACCGCTGTCTCCCATATAACCTAGCAGCTCGCCCGCTTTCACAGTCTTTCCCTGTTTCATCCCCTCCGCGTAGGAAGAAAGATGAGCATAATAAAAATAAGTGCCCGTTTTACTGCGGATTCCAATGCGGTAGCCGCCTAATTCCAGCCATCCGATTTTTTCCACAACACCATCACAGACACTTACAACAGCAAACGTATCTCTTTGATTTTTCGGTGGCATTAAATCCGTCCCCTCATGGAGCCGTTTTCCCCCATAACTGCGGGACATCCCCCATGAATCCTCAAAAGAAATCCCCTCTTTTTCTTTCTTATCTGAGACAACCGGAAAACATTTTATCCCGGAAAGAAGTTTTTGATAGTAAACGGCATAGGGCTCCCATGTTTCTCTTTCCAAAAGGATACGATACCACGATACGGACGGAAGTGATTTGCTTGTCTTTTCCAGTTTACCGTCCGCATATAAAAAGTCCTTTGCGAACTCTTCATATTCGGCTTTTCCCCATGTTTCAAATCCGGCAAGCCGTTTTGGTACCACCTGAAAATCCCGGATATTTTCTGTGTTTTGCTCCCATTTCGGAGCCTTTTTCACTTCCATTTTCCAAAATAACAGTCCACATAAAAACGGCGTCCAGAAAAATAAAATCATGCAAACAAGAAACTTTTTCCAAAAAATCCTTCGCTTCATCTAACGCCTCACATTTTTCTATCTCTAAAATGTATGCGTTATTAACTAATAAGATTCAATATCTACCACCGTTGTATTTTCCACCTGATATGGCAGAATGGAATTGGCAAAAGAACGGAACTGGTCCACACCATCACTGACAAAAAATTTGTGCTCCGGTTTCTCACCGGATACATTCAGTAAATCTTTTTCCTTTAACAAATCCTTTAACGATTTTGCCGTTTCATAAGCAGGATTCACCAGTTTTACCGACTCACCCATTTCACGCCCAATCACACCGCGTAAAAGCGGATAATGGGTACATCCCAAAACAAGCGCATCAATCTCATACTCTTTCATATCATGCAGATATCTGGAAACAACATCTTCCGTAATACGGTCTTCAAACAGCCCCTCTTCCACAAGAGGTACAAATAGCGGACACGCTTTACTCACTACCGTCAATTCCGGATTTATTTTGTGAAGATAGCTCTCATAAATTCCACTTTTTATTGTACTCTGGGTTCCAATCACACCAATTTTGTTATTCTTAGTCGATGCCGCCGCCATTCTCGCTCCCGGCTGTACCACGTCAATCACCGGCACATCCACCATATCTTCAAGTTCCTCTCTGGCAAGTGCACTGGCTGTATTGCAGGCAATTACAATTGCTTTAACATCCTGTGTCAGGAGAAATTTAGCAATCTGCTTACTGTATTTACAAACCGTATTTTTTGATTTGGAACCATATGGCACACGGGCTGTATCTCCAAAATAAACAAGACTTTCCCCCGGAATCTGCCGCATAATCTCTTTTGCCACTGTCAATCCGCCAATTCCCGAATCAAACACGCCAATCGGTGCATTCATAATCCTTCCTCCAATCTGCTCTTATTCTTTTTCGTCCATTGCTTCTTCTATCATAGATTCTTCATCTACTGTTTTTTCTCCCATATCTTTTTTGCGGTTTAACAAATCATAAATACATGGTACAACAAACAGCGTAAGCAGCGTACCATATACCAGACCACCAATCGTAACAATTGCCATCGGTCTTGTCATATCCGTACCCATACTGCTGCCGGCAACCATTGGAATCAAACCTAGTACCGTCGTCAATGCCGTCATCAGAATCGGACGAAGTCTCGTTACGCCTGCTTCCTCAATTGCCTGTCGTTTCTCAACACCGCTTCGGCGTAACTGATTGATATAATCCACAAGTACAATACCATTGTTTACAATAATACCGGAAAGCATTACAAATCCAATCATGGCAATGACACTGACATCACTTCCCGAAATCCACAGTCCAAGGAAGCCTCCCGTAAAGGCAAGTGGTATCGTGAACAAAATGATAAATGGAGATAACAATGACTGGAACTGTGCCACCATAATCAAATACATCAAAAGCACACCAAGTGCCATCATCAAAAGCACCTGTCCCATTGCTTCTGTGGTTGCTTCATTTTCACCATCTAATTCCATTTCATAACCGGCCGGTTTCTTTGTCTGGTTTACGATTTTTTCAACCTCTCTCGAAACGTCGCTTACCACATAACCATCCTTGATATCCGCTTTTACAGCAATATATCTGGTCTGCCCTTTGCGATAAATCGATTTTGGCGAATCCGCAGTGCTAAAATCAGCAATCTTACTAAGAGAAACCTTTTTTGTCTTCTGGGTCATCGAATCGGTGTAATCAATTTTCAGATTTTTGACATCATTTCTTGTCAAGTCCTCATCCTCCGCCGAGTTGACATAAACACCTAAATCATCGGTATCATTCGATACCGTAGAAGCCGAAGAAGCCTCTTTTACTTTTGCATAAATCTGCTGATAAACCTGAGCCACCGTAAGTGAATAACGCATTGCTTTCGCTTTATCCACGGTAATGCGGTACTCTTTACCGGCATCTTCCAGACCATTCGTAATGTTATCAAGACCATCTACTTTTTCAAGTTTCTTCATCATATCTTCCGAAATCGTCTGCAATTTATCCAAATCTTTTCCTTTAATATTGATGGTGACACCATCGCCCATCAGGGCACTCATATCCATCGCAGAAGCATTTACTTCTACTTTTCCCTCTATATTTTTCGTTTTTTCCGTAATCAGTTTTGTGATTTCTTCATTGCTTAACTGCCTATCGTCCTTCAAAATGATATACATAGTTACGGTATTTTCACCGCCGGAACCGGTAAGCATCGACATGGATGAACCCGTTCCTGTATAGGCACCAACTGATTCAACATCCGAAATCTCACGGATTTTTTCAACCACTTGATTGGACGCTTTTTTCGTATCTGCCAGTTTTGTTCCATTATCCATCGTAAGCGTAGCCGTCATCTGCGTACTTTCCATATCCGGCATCATGGAAAATCCTCTGCCGGCTGCCAATGCCGCAAACAATACAAGGAGAACAACCGAGCCCAAAAGTACAAACCACTTAAACCGCAGCACCCATTGAATTGCCCTGCCATACGCACGCTGAACTACCGCAATAATCTTTGACTCTTTCTTTGGCTTTCTCTTAATTAATCCGGCCGACATTGCCGGAACTAAGGTAAGTGCTACAAGAAGACTTGCTCCCAGTGTGTAAGCAAGGGTAAGCGCCAAGTCGACGAATAACTGCTTTGTCACACCTTCTGTAAAAATAATCGGTGCGAAAACACAAACCGTTGTCAGTGTAGATGCCACGATAGCTCCTGCCACCTGGCTTGCTCCCTCAATCGCTGCACGCTTGGTTGAAATTCCATGCTGCTTAAGACGGAAAACGTTTTCAATTACGACAACCGAGTTATCCACAAGCATACCAACACCAAGTGCCAAACCGGATAAGGAAATAATATTCAGTGTTACACCACTAAAGTACATTGCTACAACTGCTGCAATCACGCTGAGCGGAATCGAGCAGGCAACGATAAAGGTTGGCCGCCAGTCGCGCAGGAAAAACAGCAGAATCAAAATAGCAAGCAAACCACCAAGCAAAAGATTTTGCACTACAGCATCCACTACAAGGTCAATGTATACCCCCTGATTCATCAAAACAGATACATGTAGTCCCTGATTGTCTTTCTGCAACTGGTCAAAACGTTCCGTCAGTGCACTCGTTACGTCTCCGGTTGAAAATCCGGACTGTTTCTGTAAGGTAACAAGTACCGCCGGGTTGCCGTTTACTACGGTATAAACATCATCCGAGTTATCCGTAACCGCAATATCTGCCACATCTGAAAGTTTAATTGGGTCTAAACCATCCAAATCCATATCGCAGACAACGAGGTTTTTGATTTCTTTCTCGGATTGAATCTTATCACCTACACGTACAAGGTAAGAAGCATCTCCTTCGGTAATATAACCGGACGGCATATCAAAGTTCTGCGCTTTTAATACATTTTCAACCATTTCCTTTGTAATAATTTTTTTCAGGTTCGCATTACTTTTTGTCGTTTTTTTCGAATCCTTTAACTGTTTATCTGCTTCATCTAACTTATTTTTTCCATTATCCATCTGTGCTTCCGAAACACTTAACTGGATACTGGAAAGAATTTTCTGTTTATTTAACTGTTCGGTTGCTTCCGTTGTCGAAATCTGACCTTTCTCTAATTTCTTCTTTGTTGCATTTAGTTTTTTCAGACCGGCATTGATTTTTTTCTTTGCCGCTGTAATTTTGGCTTTATTCTTTGCCAGCGTTTTCTCTTGGGTTTCCACCTGCTTAAGTCCGCTGTTTGCTGAAGTAAGTGCCGTATTCACTTCGTTTACTTTGGATGGAAGCATTTCTTCCGTAATACCGGCATCCTTCAATTTGCCACGGACAACCTGTAACTGTGCCTGAACCGACGCTAAAGAAGTACTCAGTTCCTGTGAATTCCCACCGACATTCTCAAGCTGCGTTTTCAGAGATGTCTCCTGAACTTTGAGCTTTTCAAGCGTCGTCTTCAGTGTCGTAAGCTGCGTCTGCGTCGCCGTCAGTGTCTTAATTGTATTTGTCAGTTTTGTTTTATTGGCAGCGAGCGAGGCAAGCCCCGTATTTAACTGTTTTTCACTCTTTTTAAGCGTTGCCTGCTGCTTTTTAATATTCGTAATATTTTCATTAATAACTTTCAGGCCATCCTTAATTTTATCCGATGCCTGACTAAGTTTCGTCTCTCCCTTCGCCATCTTATCGGCGGCGGTCTCTTTTCCATTCTTTAATTTGTTTTTGCCATTTTCCAGTTTCTTCTTTCCTTCATCAATCTTATCCTGTGCATCACTTAATTTTCCTTCAATCGCCTTTTGCACAAGCTCATTCATCTTGTCAATCTTATCCTGCTGAATAATGACCTGAATCTTTTTCTCAATAGAACCGGATTCATTGACAGAAGCAACTCCCTCCACACTCTCTAATTCCGGAATGATTTCTTTTTCCGCCTTTTTCGTTACTTCTGCACTGTCTAATTTATCATAATCCAGTGCCGCTACCATAATCGGCATCATGTCCGGATTCATTTTCATAATTGTCGGACTTCCGATGGAATCATCAAACTGCGATGTCACCATATCAAGGCTTTCTCTCATATCTACAACTGTAGAACCCATGTCCGTCCCATCATTAAATGACATAACAACCATTGACATATTCTGGATGGAAATGGATTGCAGTTCTTTGACGTTGTTGATACGCTCCATCGCCTGCTCCACCGGTTCGGAAACAGCCTTTTCTACTTCTTCCGGACTTGCTCCCGGATATGTAGTCATAACAAGTGCATACGGAAATTCCATATTTGGCAGAAAATCCGTACTCATATTTTGAAATGACAAAAATCCGAGTACAAGACATATAACAACCGCAACCAATACGGTAAATGGTTTGCGAACACTAAACTTTGATAACACCTGAAAGTTCCTCCTTTTTTCTAAAATGACTATTAATCGAGTATAACACCGTTTGATTCGCTAACGCAACTCTAGGAGAGACACAAAATGTGAAATTTTTGTGTCTTTTACTTATTCGGCTGTTTTTTCATTTATCACTTCCACTGCTTTTTGCAGCTGGTAATCGTCTTTTCCACCGAATTGCTTCAAATCAGAAGGATTCTTTGCTTCCACATCCGGAGTCAACCCTTTGCCCTGAATACATCTGCCGCTTGGCAGCAAATATTCCCCGGTTGTCAGTTTAATTCCGCCACCACACGATTTTTCCAGAGAAAAAATAGTCTGTACAATTCCTTTCCCAAAACTTTTCACACCGACTAACGAAGCCGCTTTCCGGTCTTGCATACAGCCGGCAAAAACTTCCGAAGCACTGGCACTTCCCCCATTAATCAAAACTGCCACCGGCTTATCAAAATGCTTTTCATCGGTTGAGGTATATACTTTATCACCATTTACTTTATTTTTTTCCGTTATCAGTTTTCCTTTTGGAAGCATCCGGTCAAGAATATCCACAACCGCCGTCAGCGAACCACCGCCATTGCCTCGCAAATCTACAATCAATCCCTTCTGTCCCTTCTTCTCTAAGTCAGAAAGCGCATTCTCATATTGTTTTACCGTTTCCTTTGTAAAAGAAGTAATGGCAATATAACCGGTTTTCCCGGACAACATCCGATGTGTAACCGTCTGATTAACAATCTTTTCACAGGTCACCGTAATTTTCTTCTTTATCTTTTCTCCATTTTCTTCCCGCAAAACAACGAGTTCTGATTTTTTTCCTTCTTTTCCTTTAATCTTCTGAATGGTATCATTTAATGACAATTTTGTTACGTCCTCGCCATTTACAGAAAGCAGAATATCTCCGGCTTTTAATCCGGCTTTCTGTGCCGGTCTGCCTTTCTGCACTTCCTGAATCATCTTGTTTTTTGTTTTTTCATCGTAGCGCACACTTGCACCGATTCCCTCGTAATCTCCTTCTACATCTTCCATACTGCTTTTTAATTCTTCACTGGTAAAATACGCTGAATACTTATCGCCTAGTGCCGCTACCATTCCTTTTGCGGCATATTCCGAAATTGTTTGATCCGATACATCGTTCTTCCAGTAATAGCTGTCAATGTACGATTCCACAATTTCTGCACGGTTTCTAATATCCGACGCAAGAGAGGACGTCGGCAGAATCTGTATATCTAAAAAATACATGACAAGAAAAAATGTCATAGAAAACAATACGCCAACAAATATTCCGGCAAAAAAACCACTGCCTCGTCTTTTCCTCATCTTTCACTATCCTCCATTATCTCGAAATATAATTTAACGGGTTCACATAATTTCCATTTTTCGTAACACCAAAATGGAGATGTGCTCCGGTCGATATACCGGTCGAGCCAACATACCCGATTACTTGTCCTTTTGTTACCTGTTTTCCGGCACTCACTGCAAGTCTGGAACAGTGCATATATACCGTATACAAACGGTTGCCATGCGAAATCATAATATAATTTCCGGCACTCGAACTATACGTAGCGATCACTACTTTTCCGCTGCCGGCTGCTAATATCGGCGTTCCCGAAAGTGCAGCCAAATCGACACCTTTATGATATGTGCTGGCACCTGCAGTCGGACTTTTTCTACCACCAAATCCCGAAGAAATACGTCCGGCGCCACCTTTTAACGGCCAGCCAAGTCCTGTTGTGCTGCCGCCGGAATTTCCGCCGCCTGCCGCCATTTCACGGTCAATCTCATCCTGTTTTTTCTGAAGCAGTGCTTCCACCTGATTTTCCGCTTCCAGCGCTTTTTTCGTGTACTCACTTACTTGATCCTGCGATTTTTCCATCGCTTTATCAATCTTATCCAATTCTGTTTTTTTATCCGCCTTTAACTCGGACACCGCTTGCTTTTCTTCCCTTGTTTTTGTTTCTAATTCCTTTAACTCATTTGTCTGCTGTTCACGCTGTTTCTCCTTTTGCTGCACCGTAAGTGCTGCCTTCTTAAAATGCGCAAACACTTTGTTATCATATTCGGAAATTTTTTCAACATACTCTGAGCGGTTCAACAAATCAGAAATACTTTTTGCTCCAAATATAATATCAAGATATTCCTGATTTCCATTTTCATACATATATTTTATGCGCCGCTTCATCGTCGTATACTGCTTTTCTTTTTCCTTCTGTGCCTTTGCTAATTCCTTCTGAATTACCTTTAACTTTTTTTCAGACGACGCAACATGTGCATGAAGTTTCTCTAATTCTTCTTCTAGAGATGCTGTTTTTTTATCTAACTTCTCAATATATTTTAAGGTATCGTCTTTATCGGCCTGAATCTCTTCAATTTCCTTTTGCAGACTATCCGCCTTGTTTTCCCATTCTTTCTGCTGTTTTTCTGTTTCTTTAATCTGCTTGTCATAGTTTGAGGCACCTACGTTTTGTCCAAACACAGAAAGCGACACAACGCCACACAATATGCCACACAACAGCCATTTTCTTCTCATCTTTATCACTTCCTAAATATTTAAATTTCTCCGCACCGTAATAAAACTGCCAAAGAATCCAATTCCAATACCCAAAATCAGTGAAATCGGAACTAACATCACAAAAACTTCTCCTGTCGTAAGGAAAGCAAGTCCCTCCGAAAAAAGAGAAAAATGTGTTGTTATATAAGTAAGAATCCGTCCATACGAAATTCCAAGCACAATAAGTGGAAGAATTGAACCAATCAAACCAATCACTACGCCTTCCACAATAAACGGCGCCCAGATAAAAAAGTCAGACGCTCCCATCAGACGCATAATCGCAATTTCCGGTTTTCTTACAGCGATTCCGGTCGCAATTGTCGAATGAATCAAAAATACGGATACAAGTAAAAGCACAACAATCAGCACCAGTGACACACCACCAACCAGTTTATTAACACTCGAAAAGCCTTCTTCGATTTCATCCGCTTCCTTAATCCTTCGGATTCCTTTTACGTTTTTTAAGTATTTTACTAACGTAGACTGTCGTTCCAAATCCTTGCAGTAAATAGCATAAGATGCTGATTCCGCTAACGGATTATCATCCCCAAAGCTTTCTGCCAGTTCCGGTGTCTTAGAAAAGTTTTCCTGTTTAAAGTCTTCCCATGCCTGTGCAGCAGAAATGTATTCTATCCGCTCCACTTCATCTCTTTTCTCAATTTTTTTTCCAATATCAGCAATCTGTTTTTCCGAAAGATTTTCTTCAAAAAATACAGAAATTCCCACTGACTGTTCTGCCGAGTGAAGAATATTCTGGAAATTACTGAGCACAAAATAAAACAAGCCGAAGACAAATAGACAGGCTGCAATCGTTCCCATGGAAGCCAGGGTAAACATACGGTTTTTTCTCAGATTTGCTAGTCCTTGTTTGATGCTGTGAAAAAATAAATTAATCCCCTTCAACCTGATAACCACCTTTCTTTTCATCTCTTACCAAAACGCCATCCTCTAAATTTATAACACGCTTTTGCATGACATCCACAACATCATTATTATGAGTTACAACAACAACTGTTGTCCCCATTTTGTTTACTTCCTCCAACAACATCATAATATCCCATGCTGTCTTGGGGTCAAGATTTCCCGTCGGCTCGTCCGCCAGCAAAATGGTCGGCTGGTTAATCAGTGCTCTTGCAATCGCTACACGCTGCTGCTCTCCGCCGGATAATTCGTGCGGATACATCTTCTCTTTCCCTTTTAACCCAACCATCTCTAACATAATTGGAACATTTCTTGCAATATCCCTTTTGGTCATGCCGATGATTTCCTGTGCAAAGGCAACATTTTCAAATACCGTCTTATTCTTTAATAGACGAAAATCCTGAAATACCACACCAATCTTTCTCCGGTATAACGAAACCTGTTTGCGCTTCAAATTTGTCACCTGTCTGCCACCGACAAATATACGGCCTTCGGTCGGATTTAACTCTTTTAAAAGCAATTTAATAAAAGTGGACTTGCCAGATCCACTTTTACCAACTACGAATACAAATTCGCCTTTATGAATGCAAATGGATACATCACTTAGTGCTTCCACACCTGTAGAATACTGCTTACTGACATGATCCATTGCAATAATAGGTATCACCTTTTTCTTTGTTTCCATGATACAAAACCTCTCTCGTCAATTAATACTCAATGGTCTCCAAATAGTTCATATACTTCACAACCATCAACGCAATGCGGAATGTAATCGCATCCTCAAACACACGCAAATCAAGTCCGGTGCTCTTTTGCAATTTATCCAAACGATAAACAAGCGTATTTCGATGGATGTAAAGCTGTCTCGATGTCTCCGAAACATTTAAGTTATTTTCAAAGAACTTGTTAATTGTCGTCAAGGTTTCTTCGTCGAAATTATCCGGTGTGTTGTCATCGAAAATTTCTTTAATAAACATTTTGCAAAGTGGCAGCGGAAGCTGGTAAATCAGCCGTCCAATTCCCAGATTACTATACGCCATTACCTTTTTGTCACTGTAAAAGATCTTTCCAACATCCAGTGCCATCTTCGCTTCTTTATAGGATCTTGAAACTTCCTTGATATCCTTGATAATCGTTCCAAACGCCACACGTACACGTGCCATTGCCTCAGTATTTAACATATCTACGATAACCTGTGCGGTTTTCTCCAAATCCTCGTAAGTATCTTTGTCCTTAATTTCTTTTACGATAATGATGTTTTTCTCATCCACTGCCGTGATGAAATCCTTGTTGCCACCGGCAAACATGCTGCGTACAGTCTCTAAGGCACCATTATCTTTTTCCTTACTTGTCTCTACAATATAAACAACTCGGCGTGCGTTCATCTCGATATGAAGTTTCTTCGCACGGTTAAAAATATCAACCAAAAGGAGGTTATCAAGCAAAAGATTCTTAATAAAGTTATCTTTGTCATAACGTTCTTTATAGGCAACTAATAAGTTCTGAATCTGGAATACAACAATCTTTCCAATCATATATACATCCTCGGCCTCTCCCTTTGCCACGACAATGTATTCTAACTGGCTCTCATCATAAACCTTAAAAAACTGGTATCCCAAAATCGCCTGACTGTCTGCCGGCGAATCTGCAAATATCTTAACGGTCGCACAGTAATCTTCACTGTCACCTGCCGTCTCTGCTAATACATTTCCATCGGCATCTACTACACTAAGGTCTATTTTTGTAATTCCTTTTACACCATCAATTGTATTTTGCAAAATCTGGTTTGATATCATTTATGCCCCTCCTTAACTACTCCTTTTGTACTTTTCGTTCACCACACCTCATTTCTCCTCATTGTACCATTTATTCGGGTTATTGTCAAAAGGTCTTAATCCTCGCAAATTGAAGGGCATCATTTTTCTTATACCATTTTTTGTACTTTTTCAGGGATGCTTTCGGTACATACACATCTCTGAAAATCGGAAGATAACAATAATTTTTATCATTATTCTGTGTCAGTTTCGGTGGATTTTTGGAGCGGAAATACACTTTTGTTGTCACATAACCGGCGCGGTAAAATTCACCCCATGCTCCCTGCAGCGTTTTTACACTTGCCCCGATATCCAGTTTTTTTAACTGACGGCTGCCGCAAAGAGAGGCATCTTCACTTATCAGTTTTACCTTATTTCCTATTTTTACTACATTCTTTTTCGCAATGGCAATTAATAATTTGCCACTCTTTTTCTCATAAACACACTGCCCCTGTTTGGCAATACTTTTATTTTTCTTGGCAATACTTACCTTTGTTATCTTCTTTCCGGCAATAGCATCTTTGCCAATCATTTTCACCTTCTTGCCAAGATAAACACTTGTTGCTTTTCCTGCTTTGAGTGCATTATCCGCAATCGAAGTAACACTATCAGGAACTGTAATTTTATTTTTCGCCGGCACTGCCCAGATAAGCTTTGTCCCCTTCTTATTTAATAACAGGCCTTTCTGCATTTTAAAGCTTTTATTTTCCTTCGAAAGTGTGACTTTGGAAAGTTTCGGACAGGCGGAAAAGGATGTGTAATTGTCAAAGGAAGCAAGTGATTTTGGCAATTTCACTTCCTTAAGACTCTTACAGCCATAAAATGTTTCTGCACTAATTTTCTGCACACCATCCGGAATTGTAATACTCTTAACTTTACGAAGTCCGCTAAGCGCTGTTGACTCTAATATCGTCAAGTTCTTTGGCAGAACAACGGATTCAACATTTATCGTCTTTTCGCTCCAGCCGTCAACACCATGTGCATACTCAACGGTCACACCGGAAATGTTCTGGTTAAATTCATCTGCATCTTCCAATTTGCGAAGTGCCGTGTCATAACCCACTCTTGTCACCGAAGCTCCTTCTACCGCATCCGGAAACTTTAAGGATTTTGTCTTGTTTGTTGTTTCTACAAGATAAATCCATGCATTTTTCCCATCTTCGGATAAATACGCATGATATGTAGCTTCCGAACCTTTATAGGTTACCTCTTTGCCGGTGTTCCATCCCGCCAGTGCGCTTTGGCTTTTTGTGTCAGCCGCTTTCACAATAGCAGGCTGTCCGTTATTTGAAAATCCCATATTTAAACCGCCGCCAAGCAATGACATAGACAACAGTAACGCTCCACCCAGTATTCTTTTGTTTCTCATCATAATAAAACCTCCTTTTGTATTGTCTTTATATATAAGACGATTCAAAAGGAGGAAAAGTTGCAAAAAAAAATTTTTATATTATTTTTATTCCTTATCCGGCAGCGGTTTGATGATTTTTTTGTAAATCCTCATAAGAAATATCGTTGATACCGCAAGTGACATACTCTCCGCAATCGGGAATGACCACCAAGTGACATGCAAGCCGCCAATATGAGCCAGAAGATATGCAGCCGGAATCAGTACGACAAGCTGACGCATAACCGAAACCACCATGCTGTAAACAGCCTTTCCCAAAGACTGGAATACCGTACCTGCAATAATGCAGAACCAAGCAATCAAAAAGTGGATTCCAATAATACGAAGTGCCGGAACTCCAATTGTAAGCATCGCTGTCGAAGCCTCAAACAATCCCAGTAATTTATCTGGAATCAGTTCAAATCCCAAGAAACCAATAAACATCAAACAGAACGATACAACCAGACTCATTTTAATCGTTTTTATCATTCTGTGCTTTTTCTGTGCTCCGTAGTTATAGGCAATAATCGGTGTAATTCCATTATTCAATCCAAACAATGGCATAAAGAAGAAACTCTGCAATTTAAAATAAACACCAAATACTGCTGTTGCCGTCGAAGAAAATCCAATCAAAATCCGATTCATGCAATAAGTCATAACAGAACCAATTGACTGCATAATAATGGATGGAATTCCAATCGCATAAATTGATCCGATAATTTTAGCACTCGGACGGAACCCTTTGATTTTCAAATCCACCTCATGATTAAATTTCACATTAAATACAGCAGAAAGAATCGCCGCTCCACACTGTCCGATTACGGTTGCCACAGCCGCACCGGTAACGCCCATTGCCGGTGCACCAAGCAGCCCAAAAATCAAAATCGGATCTAAAATAATATTGATAACCGCACCGGTAAGCTGGGAGAGCATTGTATACACAGTTTTCCCCGCCGAAGTCAACAGTCGCTCAAAATACATCTGACAAAAAACACCAATGGAAAATATCATGACTGTACTCAAATAGTCAACGCCCATTCCATAAATCGGAGAACTTGTCCCATTTAACTGTCCTACATAAAATGGTTTTACTACCGTAAGACCAAGGATTAAAAATACAACATAGCTGAGGACTGTCAAAAAAGCACCATTCATCGCAACATCATTCGCCTTCTTAAAATCCTTTTCTCCCAACGCCCTTGACAAAAGAGCATTCACACCTACACAGGTACCGCCGCCAACCGCAAAAATCAGCGTCTGAAGAGGAAAGGCAAGGGAAACCGCGGACAAAGCATCCTCCGATAACTTCGCCACAAAAATACTATCTACAATATTATAAAGTGCCTGAACCAGCATGGATAACATCATTGGGAGCGACATGCTAAATAACAGCCTGCCGACCGGCATGACACCCATTTTGTTCTCTTCCGGCACTGCCACACTCTTACTTTCGTTACTCACTCATATAACCTCCTTTTTTAGTCGTAACGCCACAAAAAGGGTGCCTCCTTAAGAAGACACCCAGCAAAAACATGTTTCGTGCTAAGACTAGTTTGTAATTGTTTCCTGTGTTTCTTTATCAAACAAGTGAATCTTAGAACCATCCAAAGCAATCTTAATTGTATCGCCAGGACGAGCTGTTGTACGAGGGTTTACACGTACAGTAATGTCAAATGTCTCAATTGTGAAGTACAGGAATACTTCTGCACCAAGCATCTCGTATACTTTAACAGTAGCTTCCAGTGTAGTATCCGGAGAGTTGCTGATGAACATCTCTTCATCTTTAATATCCTCTGGACGAATACCAAAGGTAACTGTCTTATCTTCATATCCATTATCAATCAACTTCTTAGCTTTATTCTCCGGAAGTTTAATGGAGTTAGAACCAAACATCAAACGTACTTCAGAACCGGATACAACTACTTTTGCATCGATGAAGTTCATCTGAGGAGAACCGATAAATCCGGCAACAAACAAGTTGTTTGGTCTCATATACAAATCAAGTGGAGAATCAACCTGCTGCACAACACCATCTTTCATAACAACGATACGAGTACCCAGTGTCAAAGCCTCTGTCTGGTCATGTGTTACGTAGATAATTGTTGTTTCCAGTCTCTGATGCAATTTAGAAATCTCGATACGCATCTGTACACGGAGTTTTGCATCCAAGTTAGAAAGCGGCTCATCCATCAGGAATACTTTAGGATCACGTACGATTGCACGTCCCATAGCAACACGCTGTCTCTGACCACCGGACAAAGCTTTTGGTTTACGATCAAGCAAGTGCTCGATATCAAGGATTTTAGCTGCTTCATGTACAAGGCGGTCAATCTGGTCTTTTGCAACTTTTCTCAGTTTCAAACCAAATGCCATATTGTCATATACGGACATATGTGGATACAAAGCGTAGTTCTGGAATACCATCGCGATATCTCTGTCTTTTGGCTCAACGTCGTTCACCAATTTATCACCAATCCACAACTCACCGCTGGAAATCTCTTCCAATCCGGCAATCATACGAAGTGTAGTAGATTTACCACATCCGGATGGTCCTACGAAAATAATAAACTCTTTGTCTTCAATCTCTAAGTTAAAGTCCTTAACAGCGTGAAAGCCGTTTGGATATACTTTATTGATGTTTTTTAAAGATAAACTTGCCATTTGAAATTCCTCCTAGGATATAATATTGTCACAAACATCTAACTGATACTATACACTATCTTTATCAAAAACACCATATTCAAAATACCTAAATAATTCAAAAATCTTTTGTGTAAATTGCACAGATTCCGTTTAGCATGCTAATTACCGATGCTAAACCCTTCCCCTAACACCTCTCTGGCATCAGCAACAATCACAAATGCCCGCTCATCGGCTTCCTTAACATATTTTACCATAGAAACAGCCTCACGGCGTGAAACAACACACATTAAAATCTGCTTTTCCTTCCCGGAATACATACCGTTTCCCCGCAGTGCCGTTACCCCGCGCTCAAATTGGTGCAGAATAATTTCTGCAATTTCTGCCGACTGGTCGGAAATGATATACATAATTTTTGCATAACGCATTCCGGATGTCACTCCATCCATTACTTTCGAAGTCACAAAAACCGCCACAATGGAATACAGTGCCGTCCGCACACCAAAAACCAGCATACCGGCAACAACAATTATACCATCGACAATTCCTATGATATTTGCCAGCCGCATCATTGGGAACAGCGGATGTAAAAGGGTACTTAACAAATCCGTGCCGCCGGTGGAACTTCCTGCAAGAAACACAAGTCCAAGCCCTCCACCATGAAATGCACCACCCAGTATTGCCGCCATCAAATAGTCCTGATGCGTAACGGAGGTAACGGGAATCACCGCTAATGCCAGTGAGAACGTAATCATGGCATACAGCGAACGAAATAAATATTCCCTTGTGTGGAATTTTCTCGCCATAAAAAACAAAGGGACGTTTAAAAGAAATGTCACAGCAAACACCGGGATTCCAAATAATTTTTCAAGTACAATTCCCACACCTGAAAATCCTCCGGTAACCATTGACATCGGCTCATAAATGAGACAGGTTCCCAAAGCCATCAAAAAAGTTCCCATGGTAATCATACCATAGGAACGAAAGATACGCTTCTCTGATATGGACATTTTTGTTACCTCCGAAATTTTTTCTTGGTATTATAATCGTCCATTTTTCTATGAAATATACGCCTTCTTAGCGAATGGGAATACGGCATCACCAAAAACCAGCGGTAAACACCTCCCAGATGTAGTTTTTTCAGCCATTTCGGCACCGGCACATTTTCCCGGAACAAAAGCGGCATCACACTTCCTATCACCACACAAAGTTTGGTATTCACCTTCGCACGGTTATTCTCAAGCCACTCCTCCTGCTCTGTGCTCTCCATCGATAAAAGCACAATATCCGGGAGTTTCATGTTAATGTCATTAATCAGACTCTCCTCTGCAACTTCTCCATCCGCCACATAGATACCGACAATCTGATCTCTGTCAATATATTCGGATAAAAAGCGATATACCATTTTGGCTTCTTTCTCACTTCGCAGCACCAAATAAATTGTCCGGTTATTCTCGTTTGCAAGCGAAAGCAGTTCTAACTCCGCGTGATAATCAACTGCCATACCGCCGGTCTCCAAAACATCAACATGATGTCTTGTCAGTATTGCTTTTTCACCGGGGAGAACAAGGTCTGCATGAGCGAGCGACTCACGCACCAGCTCATTTTTATCATAGGCATCCATATAATCCAGTGAAATAACATGTGCTACATTCACCGTTTCATTCTCCAAAAAATTCTGCATTTCCTGCTTCAGTGTTTCTTTGGTCAGCAAATCCACCTGCATGTCCATGATATTTACTTTAGTCCCCACGTAAACACCTCGCTTTCTGTCAGAATGTTCGGTTTTCGTTACTGTATGTCATCATCCGTACCGAGTACAATCTCGATGGATGCGCCGCTGCTCATATTATCAGCCGTCTGAATCAGTGGGTTTTTGAAATATTTCTTCAATGCATTGGCTTTCTTTTTCTTTGTTGCATAAATAACTGTCTGCGAGCGGATGTTACCTGTCGCATTACCAACACCTTTTACTTCATAACCGTCTTCCTGAAGTATTTTCTGATATTTTGCAGCAAGTCCGGTTATCTTACTTCCATTATAAATCCACACCGTTCCTTTATTTTCCGTGGAAGATGTACTGCTCGTGCTGTTTTGTGCACTCTGGTAAGCTTTTTTCTCCCAGATCTTCTCAATCATCTTGGCAGTTTTTGTTTTATCTAACTTGAATTTCTTATTAAATGTCTGCCCTTTTGCACAATATGTGTGAATATATTCGCGATTGACCTGTTTTAATTCTTTACTGTAATGCTGCTTCTGACTCAATGTCACATCACTAATCAAAGAATCCCATTTGGATTCAATCAAATCATTCATATCACTTTCATCGCTGCACTTCGCCGCCTCATCCAAAAGCTGCTTTGTCGGGCGAAGTTTTTTCTTTTTGCCATTCTCCCATTCAAAACATTTGTTAAATTCATCCGACGTCATCGCGGTAAAATAACCGATATCTGCTTTTAATTCCTCCTGCAAAATAAGAATACCATACTCATATTTGACATCTCCTTCAAAATAAGAAGAAATTTCTGACATCGTAATCACCTGTGGCAGTTTGGAACTTTTCTTTAATAAATCATTATAGGTCTTTGCCGAAATCGTAATCTGCGTACTGGCAGGAATCGTCACATATGTCATGTTCTTCGTTCCGGCATCAAACAATTCAAGCACCATTGCATCGATTTTTCCGCTCTTCTTGTCATAGCTGTAAATTAAGTTGCTGGATTCCATGCTGCCGGGATTTACATCAATCACATGCTCGTACTGCGTACTTCTCTCCACTCGCTGCGTCTGTTTCAAAAACAGCATTGTAAGATAATAACTGAGTACACCTACGCCTAACAGCAATACAATAACACCAATTGTCTTAAAAAAATTAATAAGTATAATTTGTGCAATACTTCGATTTTTCATACTATTCCTCCCGCAAAAATTGCGTGCCATGTGCACATAAGTATTAGTATTATATCAGATGATGGGGAGAAATTCAATCATTGGTTGGTGTTTTTTCGGTTTCTAGTAATTCAGTAAGAAGGATTCACATCTCGTGGGCGCTCCCGCTCAGACAAATACGCAGAAGTATCGGCATGCAAAATACGCAATGCCTGATACTTGCGTACTTGTACCCACTCGCTGCGAATTCTTCTTACTGAATTATTAGAATCCTGAGAAAGCAAAACCCAACCGCTTATTGCCCTCCCCTAACTCCCCAAAACCAAGATGTACAATCTGGTACATTTTTAGGTTTTAACAGGAAATTAGAAAAAATGTGAGTGGAATGCATTACAAACACACGGGTATCAGGCAACGCGTAGTCTGCGTGCCGATACCCCTGTGCGTTTGTCTTAGCGGGAGCGATGCATGACACGCACATTTTTTCTAATTCTCTGCAAAAAACAAAAAATATACCAGATTACTTGCACTGCACCCTCTTATGCTCTAAAATAAGAAAAAAAACAAGCGAGGCATGAAAATGAAAAAAACAGCGGTCATCACCGGAGCATCCGGAGGAATCGGCGGAGCAGCCGCCATCCAGTTAGCAAAAGAAGGGTATTCACTGGCTTTATTAGGACACCGTTCCAAAGAAAAACTCCAAAAAGTCAAACAGGCGTGCATGAATGCACAACCAAACAGCGATGCGGTTATCTTTTCGCTCTGTGGGGATTTGAGTAACGCAAAAGAAGCGGGGCAGTTGATACAAAAAGCGGTTGAATCACTCGGACATGTGGATTTATTCCTGCACTGCGCCGGTATTTCCCACATCGGATTACTGACGGATATGTCTGATGAGGAATGGATGAATGTAATTAACAGTGACTTATCTTCAGTATTCTACTGTTGTAGGAAAGTTGTGCCTTATATGATATCAAAAAAAAAGGGACGAATCCTTATGATTTCTTCTGTATGGGGAAATGTAGGGGCTTCCTGCGAAGTTGCTTATTCGGCAGCCAAAGGTGGCATCAATCTGTTTACAAAAGCGCTCGCCAAGGAGCTTGCACCAAGTAACATCTCCGTAAATGCGCTTGCCTGCGGTATGATTGATACTCCAATGAATGCTTGTTTTTCAAAAGACGAAATTCGTGAAATATGCGAAGAAATACCCGCCGGACGAATGGGAAGTGTAGAAGAAGTGGCACAAACAATTTCACTTCTTTCTAAAGCTCCCATCTATCTGACAGGTCAAATTCTGACAATTGATGGTGGATGGTGCTAATCTTCTTTTTCTTTGCGGCAAATCGTTCCGCCGCCAAGCACATAATCACCATCGTATAAAACAACGGCCTGTCCCGGTGTAACTGCCCGGACAGGTTCTTCAAATGTAAGAGAAAAAGAATCCTCTGTCACTTCTGAAATTACCGCTTTTGCCCCACCATGATTATAACGGATTCTTGCAGTCACTTTCTGTCCCACTTCAAAGTGGTCCACTGCCATATGATTTACCTGATTTGCCTTTAACCAGTCCGTAAAGACTTCATCATTTTTTCCAAGTACAACTTCATTTGTCTCCGGACAGATTTCCACAACAAACATCGGCTCGCCAAAAGCAATTCCTAAGCCTTTTCGCTGACCAATCGTATAATGCCCGATTCCTTTGTGTGTACCAAGGATTTCACCGGAAGTCGAAACAAAATTCCCCGGCTTTTCCACTTCATTGGTCTCGCGTTCAATAAAACCGGCGTAATCATTATCCGGCACAAAGCAAATTTCCTGACTATCCGGCTTATGTGCCACCTGAAGGCCTGCCTTTTCCGCAATTGCACGAATCTGCGGTTTTTCGTATGAGCCAATCGGAAAAAGTGTATGCGATAACTGATTCTGTGTCAGATTATATAAGGCATAAGTCTGGTCTTTTCCTTTTGCATCCGAGCGAATCAGCGTATATCTTCCATTTTCTAACTGCACAATCTTAGCATAGTGACCGGTCGCAATATAATCAGCACCAATCGCCAGACTTTTTTGCAGCAGAGATTCCCATTTCACATACCGGTTGCACGCTATACACGGATTCGGTGTTCTTCCCGCTCTATATTCCTTCACAAAATAATCAATGACATTTTCCTGAAATTCTTCACGGAAATTCATCACATAATAAGGGATTCCAATCTGATTTGCCACACGTCTGGCATCCTCGACAGCACTCAGACCGCAGCATCCGCCTTCGTGCTCGATGGTGCAGGTATCTTCCTGCTGCCAGATTTGCATCGTTACGCCAATCACATCGTATCCCTGTTGTTTTAAAAGGTAGGCAGCCGCAGAGGAATCAACCCCTCCGGACATGCCTACCACTACGGTTTTCTTATTCTTCATCATTAATGTCTGCCTTTGGTTTATCCAATCCTTCAATCTTAATTCCATGCTTCTCAGCGTAATCCCACAAAGCAGCATGAATGGCTTCCTCTGCCAAAAGCGAGCAGTGAACTTTTACCGGCGGAAGTCCATCCAAAGCTTCCATTACTGCTTTGTTTGTCACTTCCAGTGCCTCGTAAATCGTTTTTCCTTTTACCAGTTCCGTTGCCATACTGCTGGTCGCAACTGCTGCGCCGCATCCAAATGTCTTAAATTTACATTCTTTAATAATTTTTGTATCTTCATCAATGTCTAAGTACATTCTCATGATATCGCCGCACTTAGCATTTCCGACTGTTCCTACACCACTGGCATTTTCAATCTCGCCAACATTTCTCGGATTTGAAAAATGATCCATTACTTTTTCACTGTACATTTATTTTCCCTCGCTTTCTTTCTTTACAAAATCATCATAAAGAGGTGACATGCTGCGAAGTCTCTCAACAATCATTTTCAGATTGTCCACAACATAATCAGCATCTTCTTTGGTTGTTTCTTCGGACAACGTCAAACGAAGCGAACCATGTGCAATCTCATGAGGAAGTCCAATTGCCAGCAATACATGTGAAGGATCCAAAGAACCGGATGTACATGCCGAGCCGCTCGATGCACAAATTCCTTTTTGGTCAAGCATAATCAGAAGGGACTCTCCCTCAATAAATCGGAAGCATACATTTACATTATTTGGAAGTCTCTTCTCTCTGTGACCATTCACTTTTACATAAGGAATCTCCTTCTCAATACGGGAAATCAAATAGTCGCGGACTTCAATCTGCTTTTTCGCATTTTCTTCCATATTCTGTACAGCCAGTGCAGTCGCTGCACCCATACCAACGATTCCCGGTACATTATGTGTGCCGGCACGACGGGATCGCTCCTGCGCACCACCATGAATCAATGGTCCAATCTTTACGCCGTTGCGCAGATACATAAATCCAATTCCTTTCGGACCATGGAATTTATGACCGCTTGCACTGAGCATATCAATGTTCATTTCCTGCACGTCAATCGGCACATGACCAAATGCCTGAACCGCATCCGTGTGGAACAAAATATCATGTTTTTTTGCAATGGCACCAATCTCTTTAATAGGCTCCATCGTTCCAATTTCATTATTGGCAAACATCACAGAAATCAAAATCGTATCCGGACGAATAGCTTTCTCCAGTTCGTCCAACGAAATCAAACCATCTTCATCCACATCGAGATAAGTCACTTCAAAGCCTTTGCGCTCTAACCATGCAGTCGTATGAAGTACGGCGTGATGCTCAATTTTCGTTGTAATAATGTGTTTTCCTTTATTCTGATAAGCTTCTGCTGTCATCTTAATTGCCCAGTTGTCAGCCTCGCTTCCGCCTCCGGTAAAATAAACTTCTGCCGGTGTTTTCGCATTTAAAGCATTTGCAATCTGCTCTCTCGCATCGTCAACCGCTTTCTTTGCTTTTCCGGCAAAACTGTAAACACTCGCCGGATTACTATATGTGTCCATAAAGTAAGGCATCATCTGTTCAAAAACTTCCGGCTTAACTGCTGTCGTTGCAGCATTGTCTAAATATATTAATGAGTCCATAATTCGCACTCCTTTTCATATAATTTTGATAGGATATACTTATTATAACAACTTTGATTTTGTTGTCAAGTTTCCTTTCTTAATCTCGTCCACATATAAAACCTTTTTCTTTACATGGAAAATAATATCAAACCCGGAAAACTCCATACCATATTTTCTCGTCTCATCTTCATGATAAGCCGGTCTTGGATCCTGGCTCAATACCTCTTCTAATGCTCCTCTTTTATCCTCTGGTATTTTCCCCCATAATTCATCAGAACATACTACCTCAAGCACATCCATTAAATGCTCACCGGCAAAGCCTAAAGATGCCTCCGGGATACTGTCCGCATACGGTAAATAAGGCTTAATATCATAAATCGGCGTTCCATTCATTAAGTCTACGCCGGCAACCCGAAGCACCGCTCCCTTATTTTTTGTCTGCTCCACACCAATGAGTCGAACGGCAGTTAGTCCAATCGGATTCGGGCGAAATGGTGAGCGGGTGGCAAACACGCCTACTCGCTTATTTCCTCCCAGTCTCGGAGGTCTGACAGTAGGCGACCATTTTTTCGATACATTTTCTGAAAACTGCCACAAAAGCCACAAATGAGAATATTTCTCAATACCACGCAGTGCCTCTTCCATGCGGTATTCCGGTTCAAATACGATAATTCCTTCGGACTCATGAGCCAACGCTCCTTGCCTTGGGATTCCAAATTTTTCAGAAAAATCTGTATAAATGGTTGCAACTACCTTCATTTTCATTCCCCTTTATTTTTCCAAAACAAAGAGGGCTGCCCACTGACAGCCCCCTCTCATTCACCTTACAGTGAAATTATTTGTGCCATTTCCAATCGCGAATTTCAGGAAGATCCTGACCATATTCCGCAATATACTGTTTATGCTCAACCAATTTGTCGTTCATCTGCTGGATAAGGTAAGAACCTTTGTTTCCAAGCTGTGGAAGGTGCATAATTGCATCTTTAACAAGATTGAAGCGGTCAATCTCGTTCTGAACACGCATATCAAATGGAGTAGTAATTGTACCCTCTTCCTGATAACCATGTACAGAAACATTTTTATTATGACGCTCATAAGTCAACTCATGAATGAGTGTTGGATATCCGTGGAATGCAAAGATAACCGGTGTATCCTTTGTAAACAGAGCATCATACTCACGGTCAGAAAGACCATGTGGATGTTTACTGTCAGACTCAAGTTTAAACAAGTCTACTACGTTAATTACACGAATCTTCAATTCAGGCATTGCATCACGAAGAATTGTTGTAGCAGCAAGAGTCTCAAGTGTTGGTGTATCACCACAACATGCCATAACAAGATCCGGCTCAGCATTCTGGTCGTTACTAGCCCATTCCCAAACACTGATACCCTGTGTACAGTGTTTAACAGCCTGCTCCATTGTCAGCCACTGTTTGCTTGGATGTTTGGATGCAACAATTGCATTAACATAGTTCTTGCTCTTTACACAGTGATCAAAGCAGGAAAGCAAGCAGTTTGCATCTGGTGGAAGGTACATACGTACAACGTCTGCCTTCTTGTTAGCCAAATGATCTAAGAAACCTGGATCCTGATGTGTAAATCCATTATGATCCTGCTGCCATACATTCGATGTCAAAATGAAGTTCAAGGATGCAATTGGCTGTCTCCAGGAAAGCTGGTTTGTTACTTTCAACCATTTTGCATGCTGTGCTGCCATCGAATCTACAACACGGATAAATGCTTCGTAAGAAGCAAAGAAACCATGACGTCCGGTGAGAAGATAAGCTTCCAGCCATGCTTCACACATATGCTCAGAAAGCATACCATCCATGATACGTCCATCCAGTGCAAGGTTGTCATCATCACTGTACATATTTGCATTCCAAGGACGATTCTCAACTTCGAATGCGTGATACAGACGGTTAGACATAGATTCGTCCGGTCCGAAAATACGGAAGTTTTTATTTTCTTTATTCAATGTGAAGATGTCACGCACATAAGCACCAAGCTCGATCATATCCTGTGCCTGAGTCTCACCAGGAACAACATCTTTTACACCATACTCACGGAAATCCGGGAGACGAAGATCTTTCAAAAGAAGACCACCGTTTGCATGTGGGTTAGCACCCATACGAGCATTTCCCTTAGGAGCCATATCAACGATCTCCTGTTTAACGCTTCCGTCTTCATTGAAGAGTTCTTCTGGTTTGTAGCTAAGCAGCCACTCTCTCAACTGATCCAAATGCTCTGGTTTTTCCATTGACATAGGAACCTGATGTGCACGGAAAGAACCTTCGATTTTCTGTCCGTCTACTACTCGTGGACCTGTCCATCCCTTCGGAGTACGAAGTACGATCATCGGCCAAGCAACTCTCTTTGCATCGTTATTTTCACGAGCATGTTTCTGAATTGCTTTAATTTTCTCGATACAGCTGTCCATAGCCTCGCACATAGCCTTGTGCATAGCGATATGATCTTCCGGATCGATACCATCGTTCATTTCATCTTTTGCTTCTACAAAGATCGGATCCCATCCGCATCCCTTGAAGAAATTCTCTACTTCTTCATGAGACATACGTGCAAATACAGTAGGATTGCTAATCTTGTATCCATTCATATGAAGGATTGGAAGAACCGCACCATCTGTGATCGGATTTAAGAATTTATTGGACTGCCAGGAAGTTGCCAGTGGACCTGTCTCAGATTCACCGTCACCAACTACTGGAACTGCAATCAAATCCGGGTTATCAAATACGGCACCAAACGCATGAGCGACTGAATAACCAAGTTCTCCACCTTCATTAATTGAACCCGGAGTCTCCGGTGCACAGTGACTTGGTACTCCACATGGGAATGAGAACTGTTTGAACATCTTCTGCATACCCTCAACATCCTGAGAAATATTAGGATAGATTTCACTGTATGTTCCATCAATGTAGGTATTTGCAATCTGGAAGTTTCCGCCGTGTCCAGGACCGGAAATGTAAATCATATCCAGATCATACCGTTTGATAACACGGTTACAGTGAGTCCAGACAAAGTTCTGTCCCGGTACTGTTCCCCAGTGACCTACAATTTTCTTTTTAACATGATCCATAGTAAGTGGTTTGCGAAGCAGCGGGTTATCCAACAGATACAACTGACCAGCGGACAAATAGTTTGCTGCACGCCAATATGTGTCCATCTTCTGCAGCATCTCATCACACAGAGGCTGCTTCTCAAGACAAGTATTTTCGCTCATAATGAACTCCTTTCGAAATTTTCTTTTTCACTAATATTTTTCAACATTTCCCATTATATAGGCAATCGACAAATTCTTCAACCTTTTTTATCGTTTTTTTAAGGTTTTTGTCACTTTGTCAAAAAAATAACAATATTACATGCTTTTTTGTGCATATTTTCTACAATCAATCCAAATAGGTCGGATGACGAAGAGAACCTTTCTTAAATTCTCCCTCTGATGTTACAAACGGGTACTGTAATTCCGATTCGTAATACCATGGATCCTCCTCGTGTGCCGGATTTGTGAGCAGATGGAACTGTTTTGCAGGCTTTCCTCCCTTTCCTAACAAAAATGCCTTCTCGCCATTTTCATTGACACACACATCAACAACCACTGCCGCATCACCGGTCGCCACATCCAAAAACAAATCACCGGTCTGCAATTTATCTTTTTTAATCTTTTTCGTCTCTTTTTCCAATGTTGAAACCGATGTATAAGTCAAAACACAGTGCAGATACGCTTCCAAATTTTTCCTCGTTTTATCCAGTTCACCACCATTGACCCAAATTGCGCCGGTCGCATCTTTGCGGATGCGGAATCCTTCTCTCCACTTTTGATACTGTGCTGCAAAACCATCGGAAAACTGAAAAGAGATTTTGTCATACATTTGATTTTCCCACAAATACTCGGTATATAATCGAATCACGGAACCGCCGGCCCACTGAAGATTCTCCTTTGCTAACGGAAGTTTGAAAACCGCCGGCGTGTTGGTGATGTCCTTTGCCTTTTTTCCATCCCATGTTTTTACTACACCTGTAGATTTTTTTAAGGAATATTTTCGTAAAAACTCCACAAGGCTTCCCTTTTCTGCCTCTTCTCTTGTATATCCTTTCGGCGTGTTGATACGCTCTGCAAGCGTCATCCCTTCCTCATTTACGATAGGAAGCTGTTTTTGCTCTTCTTTCGTTTCTTTTTTTTCTTCTTTTTTTGTTGCCTGACCGGATACAGCCACCGGTTCTGAAAACGATGCCGGTGCACGCCAGATCATCGGTCCCCAAAGTGGAGAAAACAACAGCAATAACACACCGCCTAATAATCCTGCCAAAATAATCGCATCCTTTTGATGCATTCTTCGTCTGCTCATAACCATCTTTCCTCTCCTGCATTTGTCCTTATTATATCCAATCCCTCTGTAATTGTCTATTCTATTTTTCACCCCTCTTCTGTGAAAAATGGCATCAAAAGAAGGACAAATTGGCATATAAGGTTTTACAAATTGCCTTTTTAATTGTATAATAAAGAATACTTTACGAAAAATGGAGGACTTTTATGCAAAAAAAAGAACGGAAACAGCGGGTTCGCAAGACACCGCCGTTACTGCCCCGTTTGGTAATACTATTCTTTCTTTTGATGGTTCTGCTCTTTATGAACATCGATATGTGCAGCCGTATACTTAACTACGGAAGCTATGAAAAAACTACCGCCACCATTGTTGCAAAAAAGACGGACGGTTTTCTTCTCCTGATTCCGATGGCAGAACTTTCTTATCAATATGAAGGAACAGAATATAAGGAAGATAAATTTTTTATCCTGCCACATCTCTTTGGCATATCCAATGAGGCCGGACAACAGATTACAATTTATGTAAATAAAACATCACCAAATTACTGTTTGATACAGCAGCTATTTTATAAAAATGTGGTAAACTGGATTCTTCTCCTATTATTGGGGGTCTGGATCTATAATATCATTAAGCTGCATAAAAAGAAGAAGGAGGCAACACATGAAAGCCAAATGGAACGAATGGAAAAATAGCATCAAACAAATGCGTGTTGACAAACGTTGGTTTGACATCACCTGCAAAATTATTTCCTTCCCTTTTGTCCTGCTCTACCATATTTTGAATTTCTGCCTGACATTTTCAAAAGTAATTCTGAATGTAATTTTACTGGTTTTAATTATTGGTGGAATTGCCGGTGGAATTTTGTATGCCAAAATACTTCCAATGTATCAGGATTCCTGTGAGCAAGCATACGACAAACTGTCAAACCTGAATGAAAACAGTTTTCATATGTTTTCCAACACCGTCATCTACGACAAAGATGGGAAGAAAATTGGCGAAATCGACAGTGGTTCTTATAAATATGTAAAAATCAATAAAATTTCGGAATATATCCAATACGGATACATAGCAACCGAAGACAAAAAATTTATGGAACACCGCGGCATTGATTTACAGTCGATTACACGTGCGGGCATTTCCCTCATTACAAATAAAGGAGAAATCACTCAGGGTGGAAGTACCATTACCCAGCAGGTCATCAAAAATAATCTGCTGTCGCAAAAGCAGTCTTTCGGCAGAAAATTAACCGAAGTTTTACTTGCACCGGCACTGGAACAAAAATACAACAAAGCTGATATTATGGAGTTCTACTGCAATAGTAACTTCTATGGCAACCGGTGTTATGGCGTAGAAACCGCAAGCAAATTTTACTTTGGCTGCTCTGCCAAAGATGTAACACTTGGTCAGGCTGCCATGCTCTGTGGTATTTCCAACAGCCCAAATAATTATAATCCAATTGCGAGCATGAAACTTGCGAAAGAAAAACAGCTTCAAGTTCTTAATAACATGTTAGAACAGGGTTATATCACGAAAAAACAGTTTAATAAGGCAAAAAATGAAGAAATAACCATTGTCGGTCTGGATACTAGTTCCTCCTCGGAGAATTACATGATGAGTTATGCCATTGACCGGGCAGCCATCCAATTGATGAAGGAACATGGTTTTAAATTCCAGTACAACTTTTCTTCCAAAAAAGAGCAGGATACTTATAACAAAAAATACTCCACGGAATACAGCAAACGTTCAGCAGAGATTCGTGCAGGTGGTTATAAAATATACACTTCGCTGAATCCAAAGATTCAAAAGCGCCTGCAAAAATCCGTATCAAAAACCTTATCGACTTTTACGGAGAAAAGTAAAAAAACGAAAAAATATGCGTTACAGAGTGCCGCCATGTGTATTGACAATGAAACTCAATATGTAGTTGCCGTGGTGGGTGGCAGAACGCAGAACGACCAGTATAACCGTGCCTTTCTTTCAAAGCGGCAGCCCGGTTCTACCATCAAACCACTTTTGGATTACGCACCGGCTATTGACAATGGCGTTATTAATGGCTCAACCGTTATCAATGATCACAAAGTCTATTGGGATAACACCAACAAAAAAAGTTACAGTCCAAGTAACAGTGGCGGCGGCTATCATGGAAATGTCACCGTCCGCGAAGGACTTGCGCGAAGTTTAAATACCGTTGCTTTCCAGATTTTCAAAGAAGTCGGTACGGAAACTGCGATGAACTATTTAGATAAACTGCAGTTTTCTTCCCTCTCCTATGCCGATAATCTAGCTCCGGCGGTTTCTTTAGGCGGATTCACTTATGGTGTTACAATTAACGATATGTGCCGAGGTTATGCCACACTGGAGAATAATGGTAAAATGAGTTCCCGCACCTGTCTTGTTAAGATTGAACACGAAACAAACGGAACCGTTTACGAGGCACCAGAAATCGAGGACAGTGAAACGGAAGTCTACTCCGCAGACACATCTTTCATTATGAAAGATATGATGCAGGGCACATTTAACGAATCTTACGGAACCGGTCATGCAGGATATAACAGCAAGCAAATCTACGCTGGTAAAACTGGTACAACAAGCAGCAACAAAGATGCTTGGTTCTGCGGTTTTTCAAGTTACTACACAACGGCTGTCTGGATTGGTTACGACACGCCACGCAAAATGCCTGGTATGTACGGAAGCACCTATCCGCTCCGCATCTGGTCAAGTTTTATGAACGGACTTCATAAGAACAAAAAACAGGCAAATTTTGACCTTCCGGAAACCATTGAACTGCGAAGAGTATCCGGTGGAAACTTATCTTCTTCGGCAAAGGAAATCAGTTATAATCCGCTAAAACGCTATTACAGCCAGCGTCCGGGCGGCTATGATTATTATTCGCAGCAAAACAGCGACAGGAAGTCAAACTGGGAAAAGGAATACAAGTTATCCTCTTCAAAAAAAGAAGCAGAAAAGGTTGTTTCCGCTTTTGAAAAATATAAAATTAAGGACGTAAAAACTGCTTCCGCTTTTGAGAATGAGTATGACAAAGTAAATGCAATTATTGCAAAAATTCCGGACGAATATGCACAAGGTCCTTATAAAGAGCGAGTTGCTACCAAATATAACTCACTAAAAGATATTGTTAAAAACAAATGGGAAAAGGCTATTAAAGAAGCAAAAGCCGATGAGGCAGATAAAATACAGAAACAGCAAAAGATTGATGCAGAAAACGCAGCAACTGAGGCAAACAATACATTAAAGGCAAACCGTTTAAAAAAGGCAAAATGGTACATTGACACTTTGAAAAAGAGAACATACTATAATGCAACAACAAAAGCCCTGATTAAAGATGGAAAGGCAGCCATCAAACGCCTGAAAGGATACAGTGAATACAATTCCTATAAAGCCTCTTTTGATAGTGCTGTAAAACGTGCCGAGGCACTTCCGGTAAAACAGGAAACACCAGACGTTCCAGGTACACCATCCGATAACACACCGGTAAATCCGGATAATTACACGGATGCAACTGCTGTACCTACCGAGACACCGGTACCGGCAGCTCCGTAATTATTAGCAATTGCCTATCGAAAAAGGACTACGATCCATCGCTTATGATTCGTAGTCCTTTTTATTTCTGTTTTATCTGTTCTGACCAGATTTCAACAAGCCGCTCCAAAGAATAGGCTGCGTTTGCCGGACTCGTCGAGGGAAGTCCAATTGCTTTTATTCCAACCTTCTTTTCCTGATACTTCGAAAAAAGTTTTTCCGCCAGTTTCCCATTTGCATAGATTTTCCTTATTTTCGATAGTTCTACTATAGTCGTAATATCTGCCGGTACCACATCTTTAATGCTGCTGTCACTCGAACCGGTAATCTTACACTGCCAAATCACGTCATATACTGCGATGTGATTTCTTAACAACATTTCCTTTTTCTCTTCAATGGAATCCGGTATCTTCTCCTGTACAATGGCAGCTAACACCTTCCAAAAACGGTTCTGTGGATGCCCATAATAAAAGCCCTGTTCTCTCGACTTCACGGAAGGAAAACTTCCCAGAATTAAAATTTCAGAATTTTTATCATATACCGGCTCAAATTCATGACGTACCAATTGCTCTTTTTTCACAAATCGTCCTCCTTTACCGCTTTAATTTCCGCTCCCGAAACTCACTCCATCTCTCTTTTAACTGAAGTTTTTTAATCGTCTTATCATACGCATAAATCTTTAACTTCGGAAATGCCCCAAAAAAGCGCAGTTCTCTTTTCTGCAAAAGGACTGATACTCTGCGGATTTTTACCCGTATACCGTTTTCATCGCTAATGAGCGACTCCGGGATTTTCTCTGAGAAATTTTCCATAATTTGATTTGCGGAACCATTCAGGTAGGCATGAATGGTTGCCAAGTGCTTGTTTAACTGCTTCCAGTTTGCTATCGTTAAAAGCAAATCAGTAATAAACAACACAAAAAAAACTACGCTCACCACGAATAAGCCCCGGGGTTCCATATAGGAAAATAAACGAAACAGCGCCGGCTGCACAAAAAACCTCACGGAAAAGCACCCAATTCCAAATGCCAGCGCACCGTACAGACAAATCCGCCCATTTAAATGAAATGGGAAATCACTATAATCCCACCACCTTGTGTGAAACATCTTTTCCATCATATACGAGACAAGATATTCCAATGCACAGCACAAAAGAGCGGACAAAACGAATACAGCTGCCGGATTCTGCACGTGATACAGTGCAAAATAACAGCACAATGCCCCTGCACCGTAAATCGGGCATAACGGCCCCACCAAAAATCCCCGGTTAATCAACTGTTTCTCATTATACAAAGAACAAACTGTCGACTCCCACAGCCATCCCAAAAAACTATACACAAAAAAACTTAAAACAATTGTACAGCTCCATATTATCATCTGCTTTTTCTCCGTTTTCTTTTTCGTATCCCTTTTATTGTTTCCTCGCCGGCACATATTTTATCTGCTAAGCAGACAATCCATGCCTCCTTTGTCTGTGGTGGTACAATCGTTAATGGAAACATATGCTTTACGATAATATCAGCTTCCCGTTTTGTAATCGAATAATCCCTTTTCGCATTTTTTAGTGATGTATAAGGATGAGAAAACCCATGCAGCCGATGACCGTTGTCCGGATTATGCCAGTCATACAAAAAGTAATCATGAAGCAGTGCTCCCCGTATCAGCACCTTTCGATTCACGGAAAGATGCAGAAACTCCGCTATTCTACAACTGTATTCCGCAACAGCGATGCAGTGATCAAAAACCGTCACATCGCCGTGCTGGATATAATTTTTATTTTCTTCAATTGGCCCTTCCTGCATCAGAGCAGACAAATGCTTAACAATCTCTTTTTTGTACCGGCTCATACCTATCACTCACTTATTTCCATTGCAATTTTCTCTATTCTAACACATCCTTTCAATTCCCACCACATTTTTTTACTCTCGATTTTTAAGTACCTCTGCCGGTGTCATCTTCTTTAATCGGCCAACCAGTACACGATTGATAACAAAATAACAAATCATTATCAAAGCAAAGACTGCCACATACAGCCATGGCTCAAACGATAAATCCAGTCCACATGCAATGTTGCTTACCAGATATCTTGGGTACATCCAATCCATAATTGCCTTTGATAACGGTATATTGACAATTGCGGAAACAAGCACAATATAAAAGTTTCCATCCAGATAAAGTTTCCGAATTTCTCTTGTCCGGAATCCAAATACCTTCATTAATGAAATGGAATATGCAGAGCGGTCAATCATCACTTTCATCATTAAATACATCACAAGGATAAAAATTAACGTGGAAACAATCGTTATGGTAATAACCATGCTGACCATCATCTGCATAAATACATCCGCTGATTTCTCAATATCTTCCTTCGTCGTTGTTGCGTATAAACGTCCGGAAGGAATCTTTAAATCTTTATTCGAAAAAATGGTATTATAATAATCATCCTGCTCACCAAACAAATCTCTGGCACTATCAATGTCCATAAAGACAAAAAACGCCGGAGCATACTGGCAGATATCGGTCACCTCGAACGCATATAAGGTATCCGTTTCCTCATCTTTTAACGTAAATTCGTCACCAATAGACAACTCATATTTCTGGGCAAGGGCAGATGAAGCAACTACTTTCCCTTTTCCCTTCTCAACATTAGCATCAAAGTACGAATTTCCCTTTTCGATTCCAAGAACCGTAACATCCCAGTTATAACCGTAAATCTGTTTTTTCATCGTCTTAGCAAGCGCCGGACTGCCGCCATCCGGCACCTCTTTTTCCGGATATTTCAGCGTATACATATAATCGTAATTCGTGTCGGCAATGTTATTATCACGCACATGAACACACAGCTCATAGCAGTCTAAACTAATCATCATGCAGAGCAAAGCAATAAACATACCGACTGCCACTGTAATACCCGCACGGGATTCTCTCAACATCTGGCGGATACGGAACATTTTCAAAAAGCTCATTTTCCCTAATTGTACCGCTTTCTGCTTTTTCTTTTTCGTCTCATTTCGTATCAGCGAAAGAGCTGTTCTTGAAAGTTTCTTCCGAATTACAATATAATTGACAACACACGCCATAACCGGCGGCATAAATACGCCGTAAAGAATCAAATATATCGGTACTTGAACTGTGATTTCCGGCATAGAAAAGTACGCAAGGCAATCCTGCATCTGTACAGGGATTCCGACCGGACTGACTGCTGCCAAAAAGCCAAGGATTCCGGCAAGGGTCGTTACCACGACCGGCAGCATCAGATAATGACGCATCAGTTCACGTCTGGCTACCCCAAGTGCATACAAAGTTCCAATGATAGAACTCTCTTTTTCAATGCTATGTACAGTAAAGACAGAAATCACATAGGCAAATAAAACAATCAAAATGACACCAAACACAAGCCCTGCCGAAATATTAATTTTCTGATCATCTGCCGAGGCACCAATTCTCGGATTATCTTCCGCCGTCACAAAAGACTGCAAATTGGCAAGATTCACATCCATCTCATCGATAAATTCATCTGCGCCATTTTTCAGTTCATCCATACCATCCTGCAATTTAGAAGCACCTTCACCTGCTTTTTCCACGCCATCGGTATACGACAACAGTCCATCCTTATACTGTTTAAGGGCATCCAGATTTTCTTTGGCACTCTTCCACGCCATAACAGTAATACCCGACTGTGATGCAATCATACGCTCCAACTCATCGGCATAATTTTTCTCAGACAACGATACTGATGTGCCATTTTCCTTTAATGCATCTTCGGTCTGCTCTAATGCGCTTTCAAACAATTTTTCCGGCACAAGGTTCAGTTTGTTTTTATAACGGTTAAGTTTCCGAAGTCCATCTGCCAGTTTTTTTGCACCTTTTGACAAATCATCAATTCCATCATCGATATCGGTCACTTTACCACCGGTTCTATCCCAATAATCCTGAAAGAATGAATCCGATATTTCGTCCGCATCCACTTTAAAATCATTCAAAATATCTTTGACGTCGTCAGAAGTTGTCGTTCCTTTGAGACGGTAAGCATACAAGTATTCCTCTGACTGTGCTGCCAGATGAGACTGTTTCAATTTAATGTACGCTCGTTTACCGACAAACGCCGTACCAAAATTTTTACTGTCTACAATCGTATCCGACATTTTGCGAAGCGGAGCATCATAGTCCGGTGTCGTTGCAATACCGGTCACCCGAAGCTTGATTTTTCCAAGCGTAATCTGACTGCCTACCGTATATTGATGTTCCTCCGCATAACGTCTCTCTAACACAATTTCGTTCTCTTTTTCTGCCAAACGGCCCTCGCGCAGTGCAACCAAATTGATTTTTTGACGGTTTTGGAATACACGAATCGTCTCTTTCTGCTTGGCAAAATCCAGGTAAAACATCTTTTCCAGTTCCACATCGTGTTCTGCAAGCACTTTTTTATTATCTTTTGATAGCGGCACAAAACAGGTAAACTGACCATCTTCCATGTGATTTTTCTCAGCCTGTTCATCCACTCCCTGCACAATTGTTTCTCCTGCACCAACTAAAGAGCCAATCATATACATGCAAAGAATAATTAAAAATCCCAGTGCCAGATAGCGAAAGAAATTTTCTTTCAAATCCCGTAAAACTCTTTTTCTTAAAATTTTCTGCATCTTATAAATCCTCCAACTTGTCTGCCGGTACTCTTGTTTCATTCGTATACGATTTTTTAATCTGTCCATCCTTCAAAAAAATCACACGATGAACCATTTGTTTAATACTGTTGTTATGCGTTACAATCAGCATTGTTGTTCCGTAACGCGCATTGATTTTCTCGAGCAAAATCAAAATTTCCCGTGACGTCTTTGAGTCCAGCGCTCCGGTCGGTTCATCACACAATAACAACTTTGGATTTTTCACTAATGCCCTTGCAATTGCGCAGCGCTGCTGCTGTCCACCGGAAAGTTGGAATGGAAACTTATTCTGGTGTTCTGTCAATCCCAGAGTATCTAATAATTCATCGACCGAAAGCGGATTATCTGTCAGAAATTCACACACCTGAATATTTTCTCTTACCGTAAGATTCGGTACAAGATTGTAAAACTGAAAAATAAATCCCAAATTTGCACGGCGGTATTCTAACAAATCTTCCCTTTTCATTCCGAAAATTTCTGTCCCTGCTACTTTTACAGATCCGGAATCCATTGTATCCAGTCCGCCAATACAGTTTAAAAGTGTAGACTTACCAGAACCTGACGTTCCCTGAATAACACACATTTCTCCTTGTCCTACCTCTGTAGTAATCCCATTTAATACCTGTACAAAACTACCATCTTCTCCATAACTTTTCTTGACATCTTTAATTTCCAAATACATATTTTTTCCTTTCCAACATAACACCGTTATGTTAATGTTATTTAAAAAGACCTGTAAAAGGTCTTTAAAATATTACCCACGCACACCAAACATTCCATACCAGCCACCAAGCAGATAATTCATCGCCTGCCCGGCAAATGCGAGTGCTTGTTCTTCCTCTTCGATATGCTGAATCATATAAAGGAACATATCAACTTGATTATGCGACATCCAATGCACAAGTGCATGATGAATCATCGGAATCTGCAATTCGTCACACATCGCCTTTGTCAGCATTAAATTATGCTCATCCATTTCATCAATAATCAAATCCAATGCATTTTCCATCGAAGAGCCGCCGGCTCCATTAATCAAAAGCAGAACTTCCTCTCGATTCCGGTAGAGTTCATGTACCAAAATCTTTGTCAACTCGACCTCACTCGAATCATCATGTCCGCTGGAGATAACCGATTTTGCCGCTTCATCCGCTTCCGTCTCACGATGAGCCGCAATAAGTTCCCGAACACGAATAAGCACATGCGAAACAAGGGAGCAGAATAAATCATCTTTATCCTGAAAAAAGAAATACAATGCACCTGTCGTAACGCCAGCTTCTCTACAAATTGCACGAAGTGAAGCTTTTGCGTACCCTTTTTCCACAAATTCCTTTTTCGCACATGCTAGCAGTCTCTCTTTTGTTTCACTGTCTTTTTGCTCTTCTGCCATTTTCTTTCCTTTCCTGTTGATACGCAACATAACGCTGTTATCTTATCATTCTGTCTTACATCTGTCAAGCGTCAATTGTTCCACAACATTCATTCCCTCACACTGTTTTTTCGCCAGTTCTAATGTCTGTCTATCGGCAAACTGTTCCGGTCTGTGAGCGTCTACTCCAAAAATCACTGAATTACCTGTATTTCGTACAATCTGCCAGAATCGCTCCTCCGGATAGTTGCGGTGAATTGCCAAACCAAGCAAATTATATTCCAACGGAATATTCATCTGTTTCATTGCTTCGCACAACCGTTTCATTTCTCTTTGATAAATTTTATCAGAACCGGTATAGTATATCAAATCCGGATGTGCCAAATATAAGTAGCGTCCGGACCTTGCTCCCTCAATACACAAATCCACATAACGAATCAATCTATCTTCATCATCTGCCATACGTCCACTGTAATTAAAATCACTCTCAGAATCAAGAAAATGTTGTCCAAGTATCATGTAATCCACCGGGTAATCCTTCAAAAAAGCATCCTGCTTCTCCATCAGTTCCGGCAGATATTCGGATTCAAATCCGATAAAAATATCAATATCTTTTTCATATTCCCTGCGAAGCTTTTCAAGTGATGAAAAATAACCATCCGTTTCCTGTGGCGTCATTCGGATATTCGACACATAATCACTTTTATAAATCCACGGACAATGGTCGGAAAATCCCAATATCCGAAGTCCTGCCCGAATTGCTTCTTCTACATACTCCCTGTCCTCTCCGAACGCATGCTGACACCGTGTTGTGTGTGTATGATAATTTGCTTTCATCGTCAGTTCCTTTCCACTTCTAATTTTTTTGAATATATTTTTCTTATAACGTCAAATCGAAAGAAAGTCGCACATAGAAAGCCATGTCTGCGAATCACATACGCCAATTAAAAAATCAAATTTTTCGCCAAGCTGTTCAATCTCCAACAAAATACCATTGTGGTCATCCTCAAAAGGAATCAAATGCAGCTTATAATTCGGAATTTTCTAACGAATTCATCTGCTTCATAATTGCTGTCGGTGAAATAAATAATTGTTCCGCTGCTTTCGTAAAGCTTCCACAATCCGCAACGGCAAGAAATGTATCCAACATTGGTTCATACATACTGCTTTCCCCTCATGCAATAACGATTTCTCTTCGCGTAAACTTTTAGTTGATGCAACAATAACATATTGGAAATTCTCTGTCAAGACTCGCCATGTTATACTAAAACGCAAAACCAGCTCTTGCAGAATACCTGAAAAGTATCGACTCATATGATGTAATCTACCTTGACCACCCAAATTACTGGGGCACCATGCCGATGGCCGTCTTCACTTTTTTTGAACAATTTGCTGAATTAAACGATGATGTATTGTTTGGATAGGTATGGTCCAGAGAGGACAAACTTTCTTCCAGAGACCGAAACATCGTAACCGTAACCACCCTAATGGCAAGCGGTATCCTTGATAGTTCTTTGAAATTTCACCTCGCAAATGCAAAAAAAACATAGCGTAACACAAAAAGAAATTGCTGAAATTATCACACACGCCGCTTTTTATGCCGGCTGGCCAAAAGCCTGGGCTGCCTTTAATATGGCAAAAGAAGTCTGTAAAGAGAACTAATTATAAAATCAACATAGGATACTCCACATATTTTCCGTGGAATTTTCTTTCTTCCTACTCTCCAATCCCATACTCCTGTAACAATTCTTTCTGGTATTCTGTATCTATGATTGCTTTTTGTATATCGTCCATTCGATTATCTGCTAATAGGCAATAATATAATGTGTTGATTTCCTCGATTCCTTGTGAAATTCCTTGTGAGATTCCTTGTGAAATTCCTTTCTCTACTCCTCGTTCCTCATACATATCTAACAATACACACATATTGATTTTTCCTCCTTTTCCTTCAGTTT
>OBKR01000144.1_pt1 | contig 92633 bp, 84 predicted proteins | sample 1518991 | NCBI WGS metagenome assembly OBKR01 (sample SAMEA2452117, study PRJEB22498) | human gut metagenome | biome: human feces; feature: human gut; material: feces | place: Australia | collected 2012
TAGTCTAATGTGTTTTTATCATCATAGCCATACCAACGAAATGTCATTTTCATAAATTAAATCCTCCTATTTTAGCACATCAATAAATTTTTCATAAACGGCAGCCTCTTCATTTTTGTAATTACCATTAGCAAATAGGCTTGCATATTTATTTACAATATCACGCCATGAGGCCTCCTCATGCTTAGGAATAATGGGGTAAAATAAAATTTCATTATGCTTAGCCGCCTCATAATCAAGGGGTGAATCTCCTAGCATAATTGCTTCATCAGGATTATATTTTTCAATCATTTGCTTAATACAATCCTCCTTGGTTCCAATCTCCTGGGTTAAAATTTCATCACAGTAGGAATTAAGACCAAATTTTTTCCATTCATCATTAACCGCCTTACCATTAGCTGAGGATACAATCATTATTTTAAAGCTTTGATGAAGTAGCTCAAAAGCTTCCCTTACACCTTCAAAAGGCTTAACGAGGTTTTTATTTTGACTAATTCTTCTATTAGTTTCTTCAGACCAATCCACAACAATTTGAAGCTCTTTGTGGCCGGTTTCATTAATATAATCAATTAAGCTTTGATTAGATTTTTTACTTGTTTTGTTAAGCCATACTGCAAAGCTATCTAAAATATCAATTTTTTTAATATTTTCATTAACATAGCTTAAACATCTAAAAAGACCATCAAAGCGATTGATTCCTCTGCTTAATGAATACAAATTTATTTTGTTCCATTTTTCAAGAATTATATCACGATAATCATTTAAATTAAAAATATCAATCATAGCCGGACCAAAGCTTGTTAAATGCTTAGGCGTCATTGAATCCATTACGGTTCCGTCACTATCTACAAAGATTATTTTATTAGCCATTTTAGCACCTCCTTTATAGCTATATTTTAAGTTTTTTTTAAAATTTAACGATTTATTTTTTATTTATTACTTATTTAATTTTTCATTGAAATTTTTTCATTTTTTATTTTTTAGCCTTTAATAATAATTAGCAAATATTAAATCATTTAAAAAAATAATTTTTAATAATTTTAAGCATGATTATAAATTAAGCCTATTTATTTTAATTATGAAAGGGCTTTTTTAAACTCTAAAATTAATTTTTCTTGATATTCTTCATCATATTTATCCTGAAGGAAAAGTGGAAATGCTTCATTAATTAATCTATTCCAGGAATCATTTTCATGATAAGGAATAAATGGAAAAAAGAGAATATTATTTCTTCTTGAGGCTAAAAAATCACCCATTGAGTCACCTAGCATTAAAACATGATCATTTTTATATCCTAAGCTAAGGGCAAATTCAATAATTTTTTCTTTAGTACCATCCTTTTGACAACCAATAGCCTTAAACAGATAATCAATTTTAGCACTTTTCCATTCAACTAAAATCGCCTTCTCATTAGCACTTGAAACTCCTAAAAGATCAACCCTTTCGCTTAATATTTCAAGTGACCTACGAGCATTTTTAAAAGGCTTGGCAAGAGGAAGCCTTTCAATTGCCAGGTTTACATCCTCGCCCCATTTTAAAGCTTTAGCAAGACAATCATAATTTCCTCGCCTTTCAATTTCATTTTTAAGTGATGGAACTGATAGACTTTGGGTATTTATAACCCAATTATGATATATATCATATCCCTCAAAGCTATAGTCTAGGGAGCCTGCATAAGCTAAAATTGAGTCAAGGGCGATAAAGCGATTAAGGCCTCTTGTTTCCTTATAAAGATTAAGCTCATACCATTTTTTTAAAATTTGATTTTTATCATTTTCAAGACCAAAGACACTAATAAGCTTAGGCGCTAAGGCCTTAGTATGCTTTATAACCATTGAATCCATAACCGTTCCATCACTATCAACACAAATCAAATAATCCTTTTCCTTCTCAAAAGTAATCATAATTATCCCACCTTAAGCTATTTTATTTTTCTTCGAGTCCCTAATAAGCATTATAATAACGCTAATAATAATTGAGCTAACTAATATTATTTGTCTTAAAATAGAGAAGGGAAGCCCACAAATAATAAATAGGGCTAGTGCTCCACTTTCCTGAATTAGGTTTCCAAGCTTTACAATATAATAATTTTTATTATTTTGAAGAAGAGTTAAAATCGTTGCCGTTACAGGGGTAAAATAGCTTGTAATTTGTCCAAAGCCGTGAGTTAAAATCATATAAGCAATTTGTCCTATCCATAAAACCGCAAGTAAGCCCCATACAGCATCCTTTGTAAGCTCACCATAACCCTTTTTTATACGAATATACATCCATAAATTTCTAATTAAGGATATTAGGCAAACCATAAAATTGGCCATTGATGTTATTGATGTCGCAGCTTCAATTAAAAATAAGATCATAGAAATTCCTGCAAGAAGACAATAGTTCTTCTTATTGCATTGAAACGATATTAAGATAATAATAAAGGCCACAAGACCAGATATTTGACCAATCCAACCCCAGGTATTTAAGCCCTCAAACATTTGCTTAATTGATTCAATAAGACTATTCATATACCGTTATCTCCTTTAGGGCTTTTTCATAATCAGATAAATTATCCCTTGTAATTTTCATTAAAGGATTATAGGAAAGCGTTCTAATTGTTTCCGTTAAAAATTCCTTAGATGCTTCAAGACGTCTGTAGCATTCTGGTAAATACTGCTTTAAAATTGCATATGCTTTTTTATCCCTAACAATATCAACAAGGGCTGTGTCAATACTATATTTATAAATTAGGCTCGAAGGAAGCTCTAGCTCAAAATGATGAGTTCCTGCATTAAGCTCATAATTATTATCAAATAGTGTAAGACAAGCTGAGCATGATTGAGGAATTTCACAATCAAAATGTAGCTTAAATTTACCAATTTCAAATGATACTTTATAAAGGCCAGAGGCTGACTCGTAAGAAAAATTCATCTTTTTAAGCCTATAATTAAATTTAGGCTTAATGCTTACCCTTCTAAAGCCAGGCTCTTCTGGCTTTAATCCTGCAATATTAGCATAGATTCCTTCTACTACGGCCCCAAAGGCGTAGTGGTTAAAGGAATTCATATCAATACCTGATATTTTACCATTAGGGAGTAAGGCATCCCATCTTTCCCAAATTGTTGTAGCACCCATATTAACCTCATATAGCCAGCCAGGATATTCCTCATTATAAAGAATACGATAAGCCTCATCTAAAAGATTATTTTCAAGTAGTGTAGGTATTAAAAGGGGTGTACCAGTAAAGCCCGTTTTTAGCTTATAATAATCATTTGCTAAACGCTTCTTTAGCTGATTTATAAGAACATTTTTATCCCTATAAACATTAAAATGAAGGGCTAAAATATAAGCGGTTTGAGTATCTAAGGCAAGCCTTCCGCTTTTAGTATAAAATTCATCTAAAATAGCTTCATATGTTTTACTTACACGACTTGCATAATATTCGAAGCTTAAGCCAAGCTTCTTAGACACAGCCTCCATAGTTTTTAGTGCATTATAATAATAAATTGACATAATAAAGCCTAAATCTGTTTTACCAGCTCTTGCGCCCTTACATACGCCATCTAGAGCTAGCCAATCTCCGAAGCAAAATCCTCTTAGGATTAGACCCTTATTTCCTTCATTCTCATCCTTTTTAATTAAGGATTCCGTATAATCCTTCATCATAGGATAATGTTTCTTAAGCATTTCAATATCAGCGTAAAACATATACATATTCCAAGGTATAATAATCGCAGCGTCTGACCAAACCGCTCCACCTGTACCAGTTTTCTTCTTTAAGGATGGAGCATACATTGGAATATCTCCATTAAAGTAATTAAGCTGCTCAAGCCTTAAATCATATAAAAACTTATCATAAAAGCTTGCACAATCCATATGATACATGGCACTTCTTGAAAATACCTGGGTATCTCCTGTCCAGCCCAAGCGCTCATCACGCTGAGGACAATCAGTTGGTACATCTAAGAAATTTCCCTTTTGACCCCATAAAGCATTTTGCATCAAACGGTTAATTTTAGGGCTATCCGTTTTGCACTCTAGGCTAGTTCTAAGATCAGTATAAAGAACAATGCCCTTAAAGTCATTCACATCTACCTCATCTAGGCCCTCTACCTTAGCATATCTAAAGCCATAGTAGCTGAATCGGGGAAAATATTCTTCCTTTTTACCATCAGCGATAATTTCATAAACCGGATTCGCACTTCTGTAGTTATCATTAAAAAATTCGCCATCCTGAAGTACCTCACCAAATGTTAGCCTTATCCTTTGACCCTTTGCTAGCATCTTCTTAATCTTTACAAAGCCGACCATGTTTTGCCCAAAATCAAGCAGCATATTACCAGATTTAGTAATAATTAGCTTAGGACTAATTTCTTCTTTTTTTACAATAGGATTTGTAAAATCAGCTTGAAGATTAAAGTTTGTCTTAACCATTTTTACCTTAAGGTCCTTCTTTAGCTTTTTAGTATAATCTTCATATTCACCATCATAAATACCAGCTTTGATAATATATGATTCCTGACATTTAAATTTATCATCACTTAAAATGATATCCTCTGATCCATCATCATATTTAATAATAAGCTTTAAAGATAAAAGATATTTATCTCCCCAAATAGCTTCTAAATTACCTGGACCAAAGCGTCCCTTATACCAGCCATCAGCCATTTGAACCGAAATTAAATTATCGTTTACTAAAAGCTTTGATACATCATAGCTTTGATATCTTAAATAAAAATCATAATCATTAAAGCCTGGAGTAAGATATCCATCTCCAAGCTTAGAATCATTAATTGAGCATTCATAAAGACCTAAGCCAGTTATTGCAAGCGTAGCTTCTTTTATTTTTAAAGCTTTAAGCGAAAAATGATAGTAAAAGATAGGATTTAAAGCATTATCAACACTTATAAAATTATTTTCAAGCAAGGGTGCAGTTTTAAAGAAAAAACTATTTTCCTTATCTATTATTATTTTATATTTTGCATCATATTCTAAATTATTTAATTTAAAGCCATAGGCTTCTTCCTTACTAATCATTTTGGATAGGATAATCTTATCATATTTATAAAGCTCAACTAAGAAAGGACCCTTAGTATCCGAGCTGAAGGAATAAATATTATCTATTGGCTGAAATTTTTGATAATCAAGATGATTAATTTTAAAATTTGTTATCATTTATAGCTCCATTTCAATCAAGTATGTATCATTAATTCCCATATCAAGCTTAAATATAGTTTGATTGTTTTCATATTTGAAATCTAATTTTTTTATTTGAGGGGTTGATTCTGCCTTAATTTTTCTAATATCTTCCTTAGTTAAATATTTAGGATTATTCATTTTTTCATAGATTGCTAAAGGATTAGCACTATTTTCATCAATTCCTACAATACTAGCGCCTTTAGCCTTAATGCTTAAGCTAATTTCAAGATGAGTCTTAGGAAGGTCAAATAAATTTTTCATTGCTTGACGAGTAATTAAAATTTGCACCTTGTTATCCTTTTTGAAGGCTCCAAGATAAATATCACCATATTTATCATTTACAAGATAGCGCTCATCCCCCAGGCTTGATAAGAATTTTATTGCATAATAGGAAGGCTTGGCAATTCCATGTCTTGTTAAAAGACCAAAGCCACCATGAAATTCCTCTAGGAAGGGATGGAGCTCTTCAAAAATATCGGAAAAGCACCAAATGGAGGATCCCGTTACATTCTCATCAATTTTAAGCGATGTCATCGTTAAGAAGGCGGATACCTTTCTTGTATCATTAGTACTAGCTGAAAATGTTGCGTTTTCATTCCACTCCGTATAATAAAGAGGTAAATTGCCTATGACATTCTTGATTTGAGATGAATTAATAATAATCGAATCATTTCTAATATCCTTTATTTCACTCTTATCAATAAAGATATTTCTTATTCCAGATAAAATGGAACCAGATGGCACATCTCGAAGTAAATTAGGGTTACTAAAAGGGCTTCCATGTGCCTGAGCTTTATCCTCTAGATTATTACCATCGATATTAGCGATAGGATCACCTGCATATTGATGGGTTGATATAAAATCTAATGGTAAATTATTTTCCTTAACAAAGGCTAAAAATTCATTAATCCATTTAGAGCCAGAGGTTGATGGTCCTCCTACCTTAATTAAAGGGTCAACAGATTTAATCGCTTTAGCAGTAATTTCATACAAATGAAAATAATCAGCCTGTGATCCACCAAAGAATACAATTAAGTCCGGCTCATTCCAAACCTCAAATAACCAGCCCTCAACCTTTTCTTTACCATAGCGGTTAATCAAATATTTAACAAAATTGGCAATAAAATCAAACCATTCCTTGTCATTCCTTGGGATTGATACACAAGCATCATAATAAAGCATTAGCTTTTGATTCTTGTTAAGGGCAAAATGGCTTGGCATAAAGCTTAGCTCAACAATAGGCTCCATTCCACATGCCAAAATATTATCATAGACCTCACCAATCATATCATAATTAATATCTAAAAAGCGATCAGCACCAGGAACTGGCACAATATCGGATAGCTTTCTTACAACATTCATATCATCACAAAAAATACCATGAAATCTTACTCTTTTGATTCCTAAAGTATCATGAATATATTTTAATTGCTCAAGGTAATCCCTTCTTAATGCTAGTGAGGCATGTCCTGATCCTACACCAAATAAATAATGCTTATTAAATTTTCTTGTTTGATTTAATTGAAGCTCGATTTTCATTCCCTTTCACCTCTACTTTGTAATTTAATACAGTAATTTAAAAGCTCAGAAAAGCTACATCCCTTATCGATCATTTCCTTAGCCTTATCAAGATTATCTCCTCTTACCCAAGCTGATATCTTTGATAGCATCATAGGCTTGGTAAATCTTTCATCATATTGAAAAGGCACAATATCGGCTGTACGCTCAAGCCATTTTAAAAGATCATGCTCCTTCTTTTGAATTTCAGCCTTATATTGCGGATTATTAATTTGATTAATTAATTCATTAGGATCAGACCTTAAATCATAGAATTCATCCTGACCTAGGGTACGTGAAATATATTTATAATTATAATCTCTAATCATAATGCCCTTAGCATGAGCTAAATCATCCCTTTGAGCATTTTGTCTTGGATAATAATCGTTAGCTAAATCGGGTCCATTAGGTCCTTTTGTGTGATATTCATCACAATGAATCTCACCAGGCTCACGTCCACCCTCTGAGCAAACAAAGCCTCTATTAGGAAGCTCCCTATCCTTAAGATTATTTACAAGGCTTCTTCCAAAATGTGTATGGCTTGATTTAATACCTGCCATATCTATGACGGTAGCGTAAAAATCAACTAGCTCCGTTAAGCAAGGATTAACTCCAGGATCAAGCGCATATGAAGCAGGTGGCTTAATTAAAAATGGTACTCTTGTAAGACAATCCTCAAAGGTATTTTGAGCCTTTTCAACTAAGGAATAATCACCCGTAAAATCACCATGGTCAGATAAAAAGAAGATTGCTGTATCATCATAGATACCCTTTTCCTTAAGAGCCTTAATAAGCTTACCAAAGCTTTCATCTACCTTCATACACATCGCAAGATATGTAGCTCTAATTTCATTCCAATCATCCTCAGTTAATTCTTCATTATGCATTCTGCGGTGAATTTCTTGCATAATAGCTGATTTGTCCTTAGTGAAGCTATAATCAATTCGCTTCTTAAGCTTTTGACGATCAATGGCACTAAAATAGGGCTCCTCAGCCTGATAAGGTACATGCGGATAATTAAGACCTAAAAAGATACAAAGAGGTCTGTCATCCTTAGGATTTTGAATTAGATTTATCGCCGCGTCAACCGCCTGATCATCAGCTGTATAATTTTTACCATTTTCATCAAGACCAAGCTTACCCTTAAAATGGGAATAGAAAAATTTACTGTTTAAAGCTCCCTTATAATTATGTAAGGGTCCTGGTGTTTTTAGAGGCTTAGCAATAAAAATTTCATCTGCCTGAGCTTCCGTCCAGCCCTCAATTTGACCAGCAGTTAGGTCATTACGGTCATTCATCCATACGTAGTAGCCACTATCCTTAAGCTCCTTAAGGAGTGAATCCTCACCCGGATGAAGTAAGTAAGACATTGTACGATGTCCTCTTACATGTGGATATAAGCCTGTAAAAAAGCTACAGCGTGATGGTACACAAACCGGATTTTGACAATAAGCATTAGAAAATGATTGTCCATCAGTTTCAATTAGCCTATCAAGATTAGGGGTAATAGAAGCTTCATTACCTAAATGATGAAGGGCATCTGCGCGCATTTCATCGGGATTAAAAATTATAATATGAGGTCTTTTAGCCATAATATCACTCCTTATAAATTAGTCTTAGCTTAGAATAGAAATCATTTAATATTAAATTAGTATCAAGTGATTTATAAACTCTTATTTTTTTGCTCGTGCTTGATTTTAAATATAAGCCTTCATCCGAAATAGCTGGTGAGCTTATGATTGTAAAATTATCACGATATTGATTCATCAAAATCGGTCCTATTGCCGCATTGTCCCCAAGCGTCCAGTTTTCACCTGCTCTTAATTTAAAATTTGGATTAAATTCACGTAGGTTACACTCAACAAGCTCTTCAAATAGATATTTTCCGATTTCTCCTGCTGGATAAACATTTTCCCTAAGGCTTGCAAGGCTTACCTCCAGGCTCGCATAAACATCCTGAGGTATTTGCCAAATTTCTACATTCGATTCAAAAATAATTCTTGAGGCTTTAAGGTCCTGCATTAAATTAAATTCAGCTCTATCTAATGGATATGGACCTCCACCATTAAAAATTATTGTTAGATTAGAGGTGATACTAGGATCTAGTACCAAAGCCGAGGCTACATTTGTTAAAGCACCTAGGCAGACAACATATACGTGCCCATTTTTAGCCTCTTCAATTATTTTTAAGGATGCAGCATTTTCTTCAACATTAGCTTCATTAAGAGGCATCCTTGCTCCCTTATAGGCCTTAACATCATCAATTTTAGCAAGAGCTAAAAGCTTTTCAATTTCCTGATAGGAATCCTCCATAGAATGGCCCGTTTTAGCCTTTTTTTCAAAATGAGCCGCGCCAATTCCTAAAATATCCACCATTGGTGTTAATAAAAAATGCATAATCGCATATTGATCATCCGCTTCATTTTTAGCATCAGTATCAAGAAAAAGACGTATTTTAGCTAACGCTGGTATCTCATAGCCTAAGCCATTTAATAGCTCTGTTCTTTTCATTTTCTTCTCCTTTTTAAAAAAAGAGCGAAATCGCTCCTTTAGTTATTATATTTACTTTAATAATATTTAGAAAGAAGCGCTTCTTAATATTATTTTAATTTTATAATCTTGTATCCCATCTATCACAGAATACGTTATCCTGAGCCTTACCCTTAAACTCGCTTTTACCAATCATCTTTTCAATCGCGATACGAATATGATCACGTGATGGAGAGTAAGCATTAATCATCGTATGAACCTGAGGAATATCAATTAAATGATTAGTGTAATTTAAGCTCATTGCAATAGTTGGAATTTCTTCATTATACCAAGGCAGCTCACGTGAGTGGTTACAGCTCCATCTTACTCTTACCCAGTTTTCCTGAGCGTAGCCCTTAACATTAATAACAATTAGGGCAAAATCATGGCTTTGCTTAAACCCTTCAGTACTTCCCTTATCCATCATTTTAAGATTATTAATAAAGCTTGGTCCGTTTTCAACCTCAAGATCATAGAAGGATGGACATACATCAACCTCAAAGCCGGCATTTTCAAGCTCTTCAATTAAAAGCTTCTTAGTTGGGTCACCATTATAGGCCTTAGAAATAGGGCTTGAGCCAACATAAACAAGATAGCAACGCTTTTTATCCTTAGGAATTGGTAAATAGCCTCTTGTATCCTTAACAAGGGTAATACATTCCTTAGCAGCCTCTATTGAATAATTTTTATGCTCAGTAGATCCGATAACACTTAGGCCAGCATGAGATGGAACTCTTACATCCTCATCATATAGATGAAGATGTGCCTTAAGAGCAAGAATTCTTGTAACAGCTTCTTCAATTCGCTCTTGGTTTAAGCGTCCATCTTGAAGAGCAGCCTTAACATATGAAATATCCTCTTCTTGGTCATTCATAAATAAGAACATATCACAGCCAGCAGCTATAGCACCTGGTACATACTCACTTCTTTTAGCAACAGCAGCCATACCAATCATATGGGAGGCATCAGTAATAATGACACCATTAAAGCCCATATCCTTACGAAGTAAATCCTTCAACAGCTCAGGAGAAAGAGTAGCAGGCTTGATATCCTTATCCTCTAGGCTAGGATTAAGATGCTTAGACATTTGAGGAAGCGCAATATGACCAACCATTACAGCTTCAAGTCCATCATTAATTAGGCTACGGTAAACATAGCCAAAGCTTTTTTCCCATTCCTCAACGGAAAGATCGTTAACGCCAAGAGCAAGATGCTGATCTAGCTCCTCAACGCCATCACCAGGGAAATGCTTAGCTGTAGCAGCCATATTAGGATTAGCATCCTTAATTCCCTTAATATAGGCACGAGCATTAGCAAGGACAATTTCAGGATCATCACTGAAGGCTCTTGTATTTACAATCGTATTACGCCAGTTTTTATAGATATCAACAACCGGATTAAACATCCAGTTAGCACCAATAGCTGAAGCCTCACGTCCAGCTACTAAGCCAACATGGTAGGCATTTTTTGTTCCTGCACCAGCACCACACTCAACAGCCGTTGCAACAAAGGTACCATTAGGTACGGCTCCATTTCCACCATCATCACAGTTAGCAGCAATAAGCTGAGGAATTTTAGAAAGCCTCTGAAGTGTCGTATTTTGCTTGTAGGCTCCTTCCATATCCTGATTTTGCCAACGGAAGCCTCCGTTATGAACTCTATCAAGCATTGATTTTAATTCATCCTCATTAACACCAGGATTAGGCTTTAATACAACAAAAAGCTGACCAATCTTTTCATCTAGTGTCATTGAGCTTAAGGTATCATTAACCCACTTAATTTGCTTATCATCTAAATTAAATGGCTTAGCTTTTAAATCTATCATATATAGTATCGTATTATTTTTTAATAATACTTCTCCTTTCTACCTCCCAAGCTAGAATTGATATTTGTATGGAGGTCTCACTAAATATCAATTTAAGAATAAACAATATTATATTAATATTATTCTTCTTTCTAAATTATTTTATTTATAATTCACAAAGAAAAATAATATACTGAAGGGGGTTATCCCCCTTCATTATATTTATTCAACTATATCATCGTGGGGTTTATCTCGTTTTATTTTCTGTTTTATCTTTCTAAATTGATCCTTTACGCAAATAACAATTTGGTCCCAGAAGCCAGAAATAAAGATGAAAATTGCAAGAAATACAGCGTAGCAAATTGTTTTTATACCACCACTAATACCATTTGAATCAAGCCCTGTATAAAGTAGCTGAATTGATAAAGCACCAATTATTGTACCAGCCGTTGGGTCAATAAATCTTGATAGGAATAAACCAACAAGTGAAGGAATAATATTACCAAATAGAGTTCCCGCAGTTGAAAGGGGAGCGGTAATAGTATCCATGAAATTTGATACGGCATAAAGTGATGCAGCACATCCAAAAATGAAACCAGAAATAACGTAGCAAATTAAGGTGTTCTTCTTTTCATTAATACCAATGTTAACAGCCGTACTTTGTTTTCTAGAAAGTAGCGTAGCTTGTCTTCCCCAAACAGTGTATCTTTGGAAAACAACACATAAGACAACTGCAAGTAATAATGGAATTAAAACTAAAGCTGTATCATAAATTTTAGCAAGACTAGGAATTACGCCAAGATTATAGGTCTTATTCATAATTAATCCTGATAGTGATTCAAGAAGGAATGATGTACCAAGAGAAATTACGGCAATAGGAACTCTTACCTTAATATAAATTAGAGCATGTAGAATAGAAAATACAACTGCACAAAGAATTGATATTAAAAGTAATACACCAATACCAAGCCCATTGTCGGCGCAAATTCTACCAGCAATCATCGCTGAAAGTACTGTAATAGCACCACCTGAGAAATCGAAGCGACCATATCCTAATTGAAAACCGATACCTAAAGCAATTATAGTCATATAAGAGGTCTTCTTTAATATAATCATTGCAGTATCACCATTGAAGATATTGTATGAATTACCATTACCAATACTTATAAAAAGCATTACTAAATATATTAGGACCGGCATAAAGAATATTGCCATTAATTTTTGAAATATAGTCTTCTTATTCATTAGCTTTTACCTCCTTACGATTATAATTTTATGTAAAAGTTTTATTAGAATATAATACGTTTAGGATTATTTATTTAATCCTAAAACGTATTCAGTTGTCCAACTATTAGTTAAAGCAATAAGCTCATCATCTGACTTATCTAAATAGCTCTTTGCTTGATCTACTGTAAATAAGCATGCATCAAATGGATGACCTTCCTTGAAGTTAATGCAAACCTTAGAAAGCTTTGCTAAATCATCAGCAGATTGCATATAAATATAGTTACCAACAACAATCTTATTTTCAGGCTTAATAGCATCTGCACCATTAACAGCCTTTAAAATACGGATTAATGGAAGAATAATGTGATCTGAAGGTGAACCACCTTGGCAGCGTAATTGCTTATCTGCACCAAATTGATTATCATATGTTGAATCATATCCTACATTATAAACATGAACAGATGGGTCAAGATTTGGCATTACATATTTAGCAACAGCGTTTACGGCAACAATTGCCTCAACACCCTCATTCTTTAAAGTAGTCTTTTCAGCATCCGCTAAAGGACCAAACTTACAAGTCCATGTATCAGCACCATCGTTGAATGAACCATATGTGAATTGATCATCAGGGTGAGATGCATTCCACTCTGTAACTAATCCCTTGAATTTATTAAGAGCAACAGTTACATTAGGAAAGTAATTAGCAGCGAATGATGCTAGAACAATTTTTCTATCAGTTGATTTAGAAATTGAATCAAATAATCTTTGAGCTCTTAGTGACCAATCAAGCTCACCATCAGATGTAGATCCTAGATAATAAGGGCTATTTTTTACCTTATCAGATCTCATAGCATTTGGCATATCTGACTTATAGCCTACATAGAAGGCTTGGTTAGTCTCACAGTTATCAATTAGCTCCTCTGCTTGAGCAGTATCTAGGTCAGCCATGGAAATAATTCCCTTATAGCCCAAATCTAGACGTTGATTAAATTCATTAAGGTTAGCAACAGAATCTCTGGTATTTAATACCTTATAATCATATTCGAAATTTAGCTCATCCTTTAATGAATCAAGAATTCTGAAGGTTGAAATAGAAGTTGGGTCATTATCCTGCTGTACACCAAGGAAAATTTTAACCTTTTCTGTCTTTCCTCCACCACATGATGCAAGAGCAATTCCTGCAGCTCCTGCTAGTGCTACTACACTTAAAACTTTTAAACTTTTCATTTTATTTTTTTCTCCTTTTTTGTTTTTTTATTTAACGAGGTAAATAATCATCATTAGTTCTACATGTGAACGCTACGATTACTACGAAAATAATAGCCTGAGTAATCATAATGTAGCTTTGACTTACATTACAATAAGTCATACCTGTACTAATCAAATTGTAGGTTAAGCAGCCAACAATTGAACCTGAAAGCCTTACCTTCATACCGCCCTTTAGTGGAACACCACCCATAAGTAGCATAATCATGATATCCATTTGATAATTTTCTGTAGCTGCCATTGGCATTGCACCAATTCTTGCAGTTAGGAAAAAGGCTGAAATACAAAGGAAGACTGAGAATACTGCATAAGCACACATTCTTGTGACTAAAAGCTTAGCACCAGCTTGATTGGCTGCGTTTTTATTAGCGCCAATGGCTCTAGCTCTTTTTCCAAGCTTAGTAAATAAAAGAATATATGCTGCAACTAAAACTAAAATAGCAATAACAATAAGAATTGAAGATTGATTCTTAGCCCAAGATAAGGCATTTTTTACTGCTTGATTGGTAATATTGATAGTAGAATTTCCTATCTTATCCTGAATTAGGGTTGAAATACCTGAAAATAGCTGCATCAAAATTACCGATGACATTACAGCTGGAAGCTTTACATAAGCACCGATTGTTGCATTAAAGGCTGCACATAAAATACCAATAATAATGATGATTCCAAAGCCTAGAATATAGCTTCCGGTTGCGTTTGCAACTACTACGGCAATAGCACCATATACGGCAGCTTGATATCCAACCGAAATATCAATTGCACCCATCGAGTAAATGAAGGTTGCACCTATACCTACAATTAAAAGTGGCGTTACCTTTTTAACAAAGTTGTTAAATGGTCCCTTATCCCAAATAGATATACCATTAATAATTGGAGGTAAAATACTAAATATAATTAAGCAAAGAACAAAGCCGGCATATGCAAATACTTCAAATTTGTGAAGCATTAAGAAATCCTTTAGGTTGAACTTCTTCTTTTCAAGTTTAAGATTATCCTTTTCCATATTGCACCTCCTATAGCATATAATTAATAATGTCAGTTTCCTTTAGATCAGCTGATCTTGTAAATTCCTTTACAATTCTTGCATTCTTATTCTTATCTGCCATTATTACAATTCTATCGGCCATACCAATTAGTTCTGAAAGCTCTTCTGAGATTAGCAATATTGCCTTACCATCCTGCTTCATCTTATTAATGATTGCATACATTGCTTGCTTAACACTAACGTCAACTCCACGTGTAGGGCAATCCATGATAATTACACTTGATTCAGCAGCTGTCCATTTAGCAAATGATACCTTTTGCTTATTACCACCAGATAATCTATTTACATAGGTATTTCGGTTATAGGCCTTGATTGACAAATCCTTCATTTGCTTATCAACTAAATCATTTTCAGTTTTTGGATTAATAAAGGTAAATTTAGATAGCTTGTCTAAGGAAGGAAGTAAGATATTTTCACGGATAGGAGCATCAAGAATTAAAGCTTCAGTATCACGATTTTTAGAAATATATCCAATATTATTTTTAATCGCATTGTTAGGGCTTTTAATCTCAACACCATTACCAATTACCTTACCAGACATTGGCTTTCTTACACCAAATCCTAGCTGACCAATTAAATGCATTCCACAATCAGAAAGTCCGCCAATTCCAACAATTTCGCCCTTATGAACAGTTAGGTTAAAATCCTTAATTGTTCTATAGCTTACATGCTCAAATTGAAGACCCACCTCTTCTAATCTTGAAGGAGTGAAATCATCACGATAGTAAGCATCACCTATGTCACGTCCTACCATTAATGTTGAAATCTTCTTTGCATCAAATTGATCTTTAGTTAGAGTATCAATGATTTCGCCATCTCTTAAAACGGTAAGAACAGTACATTTATCCATAATTTCATCAAGGTCATGAGAGATAAATATAACACCCTTTCCCTTGCTTGCCATATCATTAATTATTTTATAAAGAAGGTTTCTTCCTTCTAGTGATAGAGCGGTTGTAGTTTCATCTACAACAAGAATTTCAGGATTTTTTTCAACTGCTCTTATAATTTCAATAAGCTTTCTTGTTTCAAAGCCAAGCGCATCAATTTTAGTATTACCCTTAATGTATTCAGCTACCTCGAATTTTCTTAAAATTTCATCAGCAGCTTGATACATCTTACGCATATTGATAAAGCCAAATTTTGAAAATTCCTTTTCACGTCCAGCAAATAAATTTTCTGCAACAGTAACTCCTGGAATAGTGTTAGCTTCCTGTAGGATCATTGCAATACCAGCATTTTGAGCCTCAAGCATTGTCTTTGGATTCCAAGGCTCACCCTTATAAATCATTTGACCCGAGGTTGCAGACTGCATACCAGATGCAATCGACATGATAGTTGATTTTCCAGAACCATTTTCGCCAATTAGTCCTCTTATTTCACCACGATGTAGAGTAAAGTCTACATCCTTAAGGGCAATAGTTGGTCCATATTCCTTATGCATATGATGACATTCTAATAAAATATCATTTTGAGTATACATAACCAAAATCTCCTTTCTTTCTATTACGTCTATATTATAGGAAAAAAAACGTTTTCATTCTATATTGTTTTTTTTCTTATGCGTCGATATTTTTATCATTTTTTAAGAAAATTTTGCGAAAGCGTTTTCAAAAAGATAATTTTTGAGAATTTTAAGATTAAATAAAGAAGTATTTTTAAAATGTTTTTTTTAAAACATCCTTTTTTACTTTTTTATATCTTGTTAGGTCTAGATTTTTGTGCTATATTATACTCATGGAAACAAATACAAAATTTTTGCCCTTAACGATTGAAAGGATTACTAGTACGAGCAATACGCAACAAAAATCTAACTTTGTATCAATTCTATTTAACATTAAGGATGTGACTAGAGTTTCAGTTAATAGTAACAATTATACAATGGATTCAAGCGATATTATTGTTCTAAATGCAAACGATAAGTTTAATTTTTATGGAGTATCAAGCTCACTTATATTAATAAGGATTAATAAAGCCTTTATAACTATTCCTGATGATTTAGCTAAAGAAAATTATGATTGTAATTCATGTACCTATAAAAATAAAGAAAAATTCTATAATTTATATAGTATATTGGCATCACTTTTAAAAAATAGTACTGATTTAACATTTACTAAGGCTGCAAGCTTTGCCTATGAATTTTTAGATGAGCTTGAAACTAATTTTAAAAATACAAATCTTGTATCTGCTAAAACATCGAAAATATCAGAAATTACTTCTTATATTGAAAAGCACTATACCGATAATATTATGCTTAAGGAATTAGCTGATGAATTTGATTTAACTGTTCCTTATTTATCAAAGCTATTTAAGGAACAAACAAATATGAATTTTGCGGATTTTTATGATGATTTGAGAGTTAAGCATTCCATGTTTGATCTACTTGAAACTAATCTTCCGATTATTGATGTGGCGATGAAGCATGGATTTGCTAATAACCAAGCATATATTAGAGCCTATAAGAAAATTAATGGTGAGCGTCCATCAGAAACAAGAAAAAAGAATAAATATAGCGTTCCCGAATCAGAATTAGGTCATAATACCGATTTTGAAAGAATCGTTCAAGAAATTGATAAATCAGCTCAAAAGTATAATCAATATTCTGAAATTTACGTTACTCATAATTTCAATGATAAGCCTATTATGACGCTTAATGAAAGCCCTGGTACTAATATGGTTGGTATTGGTAATGCTAAAATCATTCTTTATAGCAATATTCAAAAAATTATTATTAATATGCAAAGAGAAGTTCATTTTAAATATGCTAATATACGCGGTATAATTTCTGATGACCTATCATTTTGTACAAGAATTTCGAGTGGAAAAATAATTTATCGTTTTAATTTAATTGATGAAATTTTTGACTTTCTTCTTTCCGTTGAGCTAAGGCCGTGCTTATCATTTACATATATGCCAATATGCTTAGCTAAGGATAAGACTAAAACAATATTTAGTGATGGCTTTAATACCAGTATTCCTCAATATAAGAATGAGTGGATTAATCTTGTTGAAAGCTTCCTTGAGCATATTACACAAAGATATGGTGTTGATGAAATTTCTAAATGGATGTTTACACCTTGGACTCAGCCTGATACCTCATACAAGCAATTTGGCTTTTCATCTGACCAGGAATTCTATGATTTTTATAAGCTAACATATGATACCATTAAAAAATTTAATCCAAACTATATCGTCTACTCACCAGAAATGTTTCCGATTGATGATTATGGCTTAGATTTCCTAGATCGCTTTTTAAACTGGACTAAGGAAAATGACTGCTTTCCTAATCGTCTTGGTCTTCAATATTTTGCCAATTCAAATTGGCGTAATTTAACCGTTCAATCAATTAACACTAAAACGCTCGTTAAATTTGAAAAAATGAAAATGTCATCTGATCCTGATGATATGAATAGCTATATTTTAAGAATCAGAAATTATTTAAAAACTAAAAATTATGATCTTCCAATCTTTATTACCCAATTTAACTATACCATTACCCATAAAGATCCTTTAATGGATACCTTATTTATTTGTGACTATATTATTAGAAATTATATTAATAATATGGAATATATTAATTCTTATTCCTATTGGAATTTATCTGATTTTGATGATAATACGCTTAATTCTTCTATTTTCTATGGAGGAGCTGGTTTATTTTTAAAGAATGGTATTGAAAAAGCCCAATATAAGGCCTATTGCTTTATAAGACGTATTAGGCAAAATATTTTATCAAGAGGTGAAGGATACTGCTTATCAGCAGATGCAAATGATTCTTCTTCCTTCATCCTAATTTTATATAATTATGAGCATCCACAGGATATTTCTGATAATGATTTTCTATCTGAAACAAAGGACCGCTATTTTGTATTTAAAAATTGTCAAAAGAAAAAGGTTCATTTAAATATGAGTCAGCTTCCTTATAGCCATGTAACAATTAGAGATTTTGCAATAAACAAGCACTATGGTAATCCTTATGACCGCTGGGCAGCGATGCAATATCCCAATATTGGTGCATATCATACTGGTGCAAATATTGCCTTTAATGTATTAAAGGCCGCATCCTGCTGTGATTATATTGAGCATAATATCGCTGTTAATGATGGTAGACTTTCAATTGATTTTGACCTTGATGAATTCGAATGCAAGGGAATTCAGTTTATCTTTTCTAAATAACTATGAAGCAAATATCAATTTTAATTAAACCCGCCAGTGGTAGATGTAATCTTAACTGTAAATACTGCTTTTACAAGGATGAAATTAATTTAAGAAATGATACTAATTTAGGCTTAATGAGTCTTAATACATACGAGCTTATTTTAAAAGCATTCTTAAAAATTCCCGGGCTTGATACTCTAAATATTGCTTTTCAAGGTGGTGAGCCTTGTCTTGCAGGCCTTGACTTTTATAAGCAGGCTGTCCTAATTCCTTCAAAAATTAATAATTATGTTAAAATTAATTATTCTATTCAAACAAATGGCACGCTAATTGATGATAATTGGGCTAGCTTCTTTAAGGAATATCATTTTTTGGTGGGAATCTCACTTGATGGTATTAAGGAAACACATGATTTATATCGTCCTGATTTAAAAAATAAGGGAACATTTAATATCGTTTTAGCTAATATTAATATTCTAAAAAGGCATCAAGTTGATTTTAATATTCTAACCGTTATTACAAAGGAAATAGCTAAAAGGATTAATGATATCTATTCATTTTACAAAAAAAATAATTTTAATTATGTTCAGTTTATTCCTTGTCTTAATACATGCACGGAAAATAGCTTTCTTTTAGCTCATGACTATGAATTATTTTTAAATAAATTATTTAATTTGTATTATAACGATATTAAAAAGGGCCACATAAGCTATAATCGCTATTTTGAAAATCTAATCGGCATTTTACTTGGACATAACCCCGAAAGCTGCTCAATGCTTGGTCGTTGCTCCCTACAATATGTATTTGAAGCTAATGGCGATGTCTATCCCTGTGATTTTTACGCTCTTGATGACTATCTATTAGGAAATATTAATCGCTCAAGCCTTGATGATATAAATACGAGGGCAAAGGAAATCAATTTTATTCAAAGATCATATTTAATTAATCAAAAATGTGCTCAATGTAAATATTTTAAGCTTTGTCGCTGTGGCTGCTTAAGAGAGCGAACAGCTAATTATAAAAATAGATTTTGCAGTGCCTATTATAGCTTCTTTGATAAAAATATTGATAAGCTTATTGAACTTAAAAATTTAATAAAATAAAGCCTTAGTAAGATATAATCAAGCTAAGGCTCTTTTTATTTATTGACTAAGATTTTAAAAAATCAAAAAGAGGAGGAATCACATCCTCCTTCATTTTATATACACTAATTTATTTATAGCTTTAATTAGTCTACAATTGTTTATCAAGTATATTAAATTCATGATTAATTTTATTTTTAACATTATCAGGAATTGACACATGCGCAAAATCTAAAATCTTTTTTAATGTTAGCGGAGATGTTTCATCAAAACGACTGCTTTCAGTTAGAAAAGCAAAATATTTCATAAATATTTCCTTAGCCTTTTTGGATGAAAAAATATCACAAATTCTATCATCAATTGTATAGCCCTCAGGTCTTAAAGGCTTGTTCATTCCTACTATATTTTCAACATCTGCATTTTCAAACCAATTGACAGCCGTTGATCTTTCTTCTTTCTTTTCAATGACATAGCTCTTATCAGCATGAAGAACACGATTTATTAAAATAGTATCCTTAAATTCTGGATTTTCAAAGGCATATGCAGTAATTTTATTTTCACCTACTCTAAGAGGGATTCTAAATGTGGCTATACCATCATCAGAAAAAGCCTTATATGATGATCCATTTAAATTTAGAACAATATTTTTTAAATTAGAAAGAACATAAACGTCTGTTAATTCCTCAGCACGGTTAATATATCGCTTACCAGCAATATGAATAAATTTTTCCTTAGACCAGCACGCTTGATAAAGATAATAGGCATCCTTAAATATTTTCCGATCTATAGTAACTAAGCCCTTTTGATTTTGCCCCCTCTTTCCGCCCTCATCGCGCATTGAGCTTCCAAAATCAAACATTACCCAAGCATAAGATCCACCAAGCCAAGGTCTTGATTTAATCGTATCAATAGCATTTTTAGAATATAAAAGCTGATATTCCTCACTATAATCATTTCTTTTAGGCCTTGAAGAATGAATTTGTGGATTAGTATCAACCCCATATTCAGTTAAAATTAAAAGCTTAGAAGGATTAGCCTCGTGAATTGCATCAAGCCTTGGACCTAGCTCCTCCATATTACCATAATACCAGCCATAATATAAATTATAGCCAATTATATCCGTATAGGAATTAATGATACAATCATTTTCGGTTGTATATTCATTGGCTTGAGCAGTAAATCTTGAAGGATCTAGCTCCTTAGCAAGGCTTGCAAGCTCACGTACAAGCTTAAAGCTATATTCATTTTTAGTAACCATACATACCTCATTTTGCACTCCGTAGCAATAAACACAGGTATGGTTTCTTACCTGACTAATTAAATATGTTAGCTGCTCTTTAGCATTTAAATTAGCCTCTTCGCTTTGATTTATAGCACTAATAACCGGAATTTCAGCCCAAACAAGGATTCCCTTTTCATCACATAAGGAATAAAAATCATCAGCGTGCTGATAATGTGTCGCTCTAATCGAATTAACCCCCATCCGTAGAATAATATCAAGATCATTTTCGATATCAGATATGCTAATCGCATTTCCTTTTTTAGCATAATCCTGATGCTTACCAACACCCCTAAGCATATAAGGCTTGCCATTTAAATAAAGACCATTTTCATCATAGCTTAGGCTTCTAAAGCCAATTTTAATTTCCTTCTCATCGAATAATTCATCCCCATAAAGGCTAAGCTTAAGCCTATATAAATAAGGATCTTCAATACCGGCCCATAAATGAGGTGCTAAAACATCTAGGCTTAGACTATTGTTATATGACGCTTTTAGCTCCTTCTTTGTAACTTCTTTACCATCCTTATCCATAATAGTAGCTAAAAGAGTTAAATTTGATTCATCCTGCATCTTAATACGGGCATTAATTTCTACTACTCCTTTATTATCACTAAGATAAGTATTAGCATCAAAGCCATCTCTTGACCCATCAAGCAGATCAAAATGAGGACCATTAGTCATAATCAGACTTACCCCACGATATAGACCACCATAAAAGCTAAAATCAGCCATTGTTGGATATATTTTTTGATTGATAAGGTTTGAAACATAAATTTTAATTTCATTTTCGCCTAGATGAAGCTTAGAATCAATTTGATACCTTTTCATAGAAAATCCACAATTTGAAGAGCCAACAAATTCATCGTTAATATAAAGGCGACTCATATTTGATGCTCCATCAAGCTGAAGATAAATTTCATTTTTTAAGTCGTTTTCGTCAAACTTCATTACTCTTTTATATAAAAGCTCTCCTCTAAACATTTTCCCTTCACCCTGGCCATCATTTTTGTTGAAGCAATGAGGAAGCGAAACTGCTTTTTCCCTACCATCCCTAAGAAGATACCAATTATCATTTAATAAAATTTGTTTACGCATTAAAATCCCTCCTTTAATGCTTAATATTTATTTTAATTATAGCAAGTTATTAAAAATAAATATTTAGACGTATTATTTTTTAACGCACGAGATTTTAATTATAAAAATATTTTTTTTACATTATTAAAGCTAAAATATTAAATTTTATTAATCATAATTGTTAAAAGCTCAAAAAATATTAAAAAATAACAATCCACCCGTTCAACGGGTGGTATTTAGGCTCCCCTATAAGGGCCTAATACTTCACAAGCCCCTCAAGGGGCATGTGAATAGTCTGACAACCGTGGTTTGTCACCTGCAGTCGCTATAACTAGCGGCTTTTATTTTTGGGCTCCTTTGAACGGATCATTGTATTCTTTTTTACTTATTTGAGCTTCTTTCATATCTTCCAATTCTTGATTTCTGATATATTCTCTTACAACTTCATCCTTTAATCCTACAGTTGAAACAAAATATCCCTTCGCCCAAAAATTTCTATTGCCGTATTTATATTTCAAATTTGCATGTCTCTCGAATATCATCAAACTACTTTTACCTTTCAAATAACCCATAAACGATGATACTGCTAATTTTGGCGATATTGCAACAAGCATATGAATATGATCCTTCATAGCATGTGCTTCTATTATTTCAACTTCCTCATACTCACATAATGTTCTTATTATCTTTCCAATATCTTCCCGTAATCTCCCGTATATTTCTTTTCTTCGATATTTTGGTATAAATACAATATGATACTTACAATTCCATCTAGTATGTGATAAACTAGAATCGTCATTTGGTTTTGTTGCCATATGATTGCCTCCTTATAATATTTTGGTTGCCAGACCATCTATATTATAATCGAGGCTTTTATTTTGTTCAACGCTACCGCTTTTCAATTCTCACCTGCATAGCAGGCGGTTTTTATGTGGGGCTTCGCCTAACATAATAAAAACTACCCGAAGGTAGTTATTATTAATTATTAGCATCGATGGTATTTAAATTATTTTCTTCATTATCCTTATCATAGATTACGTATGCATTAAAGCCTTGAAGCTCAAGACGATTTAAAAGCTTACCAACCTTTTTAGGGAAGGCATACATACTAACCTCATAGGAATCACGATAGCTATCAGCTAAATTGAAGGCACCAATATAATCATTTTTATAAATGATGGCTAGCTTCTTTCTTCCTGGCACCTTAAAGCCAGTCTCATGTAAAATAGCGTAGATTCTTTCAAATCCAATAGAAAATCCTACAGCTGGAGTTGCCTCACCCGTAAATTTACCAATTAGATTATCATATCTTCCACCACCGCCAATTGTACCACCAAATTTAGCAGACGCAATTTCAAAAACACAGCCTGTATAATAGCCCTGACCTCTTACAAGAGTAAAGTCATAGATTACCTTATAGCTTCCCTTTGATAATTGATTAGCCTCATCAATTACATTCTTAAGAATTTGAAGATTAGGGTTCTCAGGAATAATACCTGCAATATCATCAAGTGTAACCGGATTAGAAATAAGCTTCTTAAGCCCTTCAATTGCCTTAGCATCGTAGCCCTGAGCCTCAAGCTCACCTACAACACCATCAACACCAATTTTATCAAGCTTATCAAGAATAATACAAATATTATCTAATGATTCTTCATTAAAGCCAAAGCTTAAAAGAACAGACTTAAGAACCTGACGGTTGTTAACACGAATAAAGAATTCACCAATAGGAAGCCTTAATAGGGCTCTTCCAGTTGCGGTAATTAGTTCAATTTCAGCATTATATGATTCATCACCAATAACATCAATATCACATTGAACAAATTCACGACATCTTCCTCTTTGAGGACGTTCAGCACGATAAACACGATCAATTTGAATAAATTTACCAACTTGTGGTAAACTTGCTTTATTATTAGCATAAAAACGTGTTAGTGGTAACGTTAAATCATAGCGAAGCCCCATGTCAGATAAATCATCAAATTGACTAGCATTAATGGCCTCTTCAAGCTTTTCTCCACGCTTTAAAATCTTAAAGATAAGCTTTTGATTATCGCCACCTTCTTTATTATTTATATTCTCAATATCCTCAATGGCTGGTGTATAAATACGTTCAAAGCCAAATTGATGATAAACCTCAAGAATTTGATTTATCATATAATCACGAAGTCCCGCTTCTTCAGGAATAAAATCATTCATACCCTTTAATGGTTGTTTTATCATAAAATCCACTCCATTCATTTAGATATTATTTTACAATATTGTTTTTTTTAAGTCAACTTAGAAGCTACTTTATTTCTTTTATTTCATCAAATAAATTCATTTTTCTAATAATCTCACCATCATATATGCTAATCTTAATCGCTTTCTTAAGCTCACCTTTAATATATACGGCATAATCCTTAATTTCTTTTTCAGTTACATTTAAAATACCCATTCGGTTATTTTTCCTTGTAGCATAATCATAATTTTCAAAAATCATTCTCAAAACCAAATTAAACGTATCATAAGCTGATAATACTGAGGTAGTTGCCGAAAAATAGCTAATAATATAATCCTTGATTTCTTCAGCTGTAAGCTTCATATTAAGTATCGCATCAATACTTTTCTCCATAATCTGATAGGTACGTAAAAGATTAGGATCTTGTCTTGAATACATAATGATATTTCCGTTTGTATCAACATAAGCCTGAATATGATAAGCTCCATTTTCATTTCTTATAGCTTTCCATAAATAATCTTCAATTATTCTTGTTAAAATAAAGGCTACTGGTGATTTTTTACCTGTAGGAATTACAAGCATATTAGAAGAAATGCCTTTCATAATCAAACCCTTACTTTTAAAATCTGGACTCAAATCATATGATTTTATCATATCAGCTTTAAAGTCAAGCTTAATATCATTTACAACTCTTTCATTTATATTAGAAGGTGCATAAGATGCGACCTGCATTCGCTTTTTATCAAGAATTTTTCCCAGAAGATTTTTAAGGATAGTACTTCTATTTTCATTTTCTATTAATTTATTTAAATTTTTTAAAAATAAAGTTCCTTGAGTTGCATCAAGAAAAAAGCCAATTTGATTATAGCTTTTTAAGCCGTCCAGCTTATATATTCTTTCTTTAAAATAATTATTATCACTTGTAAGTTCTATTCTTAATGTTTCTATAACTGATAAGACATCATCATTATCAAATAAAGTTTCTAGAAGCATTTTTTTAAGAAGTTCAATATTATCATTATACCTTGTTAAGAAAAATGACATATCACAAGTAAAATATCTTCTAATTTTTTTCGTTACTCTATCCGTATAAAATGCAATTTCAGTTGTAATTCCTCCACCGATCTGATTAGTCTTAATCATAAATTCGTCACAAGTTAAATCTTTCATTTTAAAAATTGCAAGATTATGCGATAAAATTGATGCTAAAGCTATCTCATCAAGAGAAAAATCAGAAATATCAAACATTAGTTTTATATAATAAATATCATTTTTATCATTCTTAATAAAAGTAGAATTATTATTTATTTCATAGGGATAATTAATCGGATTTTTGCTTATCGCATCAAGTGGTATACCTTTTAAATTAGAAAGATCATCAATGCTCTTTAGATAATTATTTAGTTTAGCTTGCAAAGCTTTAACTTCTTTTAAAGAAGGTTTAAAGTTTCCAGTTTTTAACTTTTTTAGGTGAGGTCTCGCTTTCGTTATAACATAATTATTATTTTTAATATAAGCCTGATTTAAAATTTCTAAAAAATAATTGGTATTAATTTCCTCATCAAGCTCATCATAAAGCGATTTCCTTCTAATTCTTTCATAAGACATATCATTATATAAAAGATCATTAGTTAATGAAATAGCTAGGGCAAGCCCTTTAGGCAGGGAGTCATAGTCCTCTTCACTAGCCATAAATCTAAAATATTCAATTGTTGATTTAATTCTTTTCCTATCAATTAAACTAGGCGCGTCATTTTTAAGAAAATCTTTAATTAGCTTTGAAGCTTTTTTAGTATATTTATCATCAAATTCTAAGATAATTTGACACATTGGATTATAAGAATCATCAATATCAGTATATAAATTTCCTCTAACGCCATTTTCTTCAAGTTTTAGTTTTAATTTAGCACCTTCAATATCAATAAGTAAATAATTTAAAATCGACAAGGCCAAAAGACCCTTAGGATCATTAACAAATGGAAGTTTGAAGCTAAAAGCTAAAATATTAGGATTATCATCTAATAATTTTAGTTTATTTTGATGTTTTTTTAATGAAATATTTGTATAATTAAACTTAACTGGTTCCTTGAATGAATATTTAGCTATATATGTATCTAAAACGGTTAGATATCTTGTAATATCTACAGGACCTGATACAATAAAGGCCATATTTGAAGGAAAGTAGGTTTTATAGTAAGCATCTGAAATTTCTTCAGAACGTACCTTTTTTATTTCTTTAGTTAAGCCGCCTGAAAAATAGGCATAGGCCGAATTTTTATATAAGGCTTTACGTGCTAAAAGATTAACTCTAGTTAGAGCCTCACCCTCTATTCCCTTCATTTCATTATAGACAATTCCATTAGGGATTATTTTACCATTTTGAAGCTCAAAATGAATTCCTTCTTTGGCAATAATTTCCTTATTATCCACAAAAAGAGGATTAAAAATACCATCTAAATATACATCAAGAACATTATAAAAATCCGTTTTATTAACCGTTGTGAAGGGAAATATTGTTTTATCAGCAAAGGTAATAGCGTTCATATATGAAGATAAGGATCTCTTTTCAATTTCTTTAAAGGGATCCTTACAATTATATTTTTTTGAACCACTAAGTACACAATGCTCGATTATATGATAAATTCCTTTATCATTATAGCTTGGAGTTCTTACCATAACAAGAGATGACAAAGACTCTTCATCAAGCTCAATATAAATGACTAAAGCCTTCGTTTTTTTATGACAATAGGTTGTAAGATAACATCCATTATCGGATAAAAACTCTCTTTTTAATATTGTATACTTATCATTCATTTTATTTTAAATTATTAATTCTATCTTCAATTAGCTTAACAAATTCATCAATAGTAACGGTAATTTGTTCTTGATGACCATATTCACGATAAGTAACAGTATTATTCTTAACTTCATTATCACCAATTACAAGTGAATATGGGATTTTACGAGTTTGAGCCTCACGAATCTTATAGCCAAGCTTTTCATCACGAGAGTCTAGTTCAGTACGAATTTTATTTCTTCTTAGCTTAGTTAAAAGACTTTGAGCGTATTCACTGTGATGTTCAAGGCTTACAGGAATGATTTCAACCTGAGTTGGTGCTAACCAGCAAGGGAATACACCCTTAGTTTCCTCAATTAGGAAGGCAATGAAACGATCCATTGATCCCAAAATAGCGCGGTGAATTACTACAGGTCTTACCTTAGCACCATTTTCATCAATGTAAGTTAATTCAAAACGTTCTGGTAATTGATAATCAAGCTGAATAGTTGAAAGAGTAACATCATGACCAATTGCACTTCTTACCTGAACGTCAAGCTTAGGTCCATAGAAGGCAGCTTCACCCTTAGCCTCATAATAATCAACACCAAGACTATTTAAAACCTCACGAAGCTCTGATTCAGATTTTTCCCAAAGCTCATCATTTCCAAAATACTTCTCAGTATCTTCTGGATCACGAAGAGATAATCTAAATTTATAATCCTTAAAACCAAAATCCTTATAAACATCAAGAATTAATTGAACAACACCCTTAAATTCTTGAGCAATTTGGTCAGGACGGCAGAAAATATGGGAATCATTTTGACTAAACGCTCTTGTTCTTTCAATACCTGTTAAAGCTCCTGATGCTTCAAAACGGAAATCGTTAGCTATTTCCGCAATACGAATTGGAAGCTCACGATATGAGTGTAAATTTTGACGATACATAACCATATGATGTGGACAGTTCATAGGACGAAGTACATAAGCTTCATCATCAAGCTCCATAGCTGGAAACATATCATCTTTATAGTGAGCCCAGTGACCACTAGTCTTATATAGTTCAACATTACCTAAAGATGGTGTCATAACATGCTTATAGCCTAAAGCATATTCCTTGTCCATAATATAATCAGATAAAGCACGACGAACGATAAAGCCATTAGGTAACCACATAGGAAGTCCACGTCCAACTAAATCATCAAACATAAAAATTCCAAGCTCTTTACCAAGCTTACGATGGTCGCGGGCTTTTCTTTCTTCAAGAATTTGTAAATACTTTTCAAGATCTTCAGCACTAAACCAGCAAGTACCATAAATACGAGTAAGCATTTCATTTTTAGAATCTCCACGCCAATAAGCACCGGCGACTGATAAAAGCTTAAAATGCTTAATTAGACCTGTAGACATAACATGAGGTCCACGACAAACATCCTTATATTCACCTTGCGTGTAAATACCAAGAGCTTCATCTTCTGAAACAGCATCAATAAGTAAGCACTTATACTTATCATCCTTAAACATTTCTTTAGCTTCCTTATGAGACATAGTCTTATGAACGATTGGTAAATTTTCTTTAACAATCTTTTTCATTTCTGCTTCAATTTTAGGTAAATCCTCAGCATTAATTGCTTGAGGAATTGCCAAATCATAATAGAAGCCTTCTTCAATTGCTGGTCCTACACCACATTGTGTACCTGGATATAGACGCTTAACTGCTTGAGCAAGTAAATGAGCACATGAGTGATTTAATACTTCAAATGCTTCTGGTAAATCATTTGTAATAAGCTCAAGTGAACAATCCTTTGTAATCGGGCTCTTTAAATCAACAAGTGCACCATCAACACGTGCTACAACACATTTTTTAGCAAGTGATTGTGATAAATCACGAGCAAGTTCAATAATTAACTTTCCAGATTCAACCTCTTTAACTGAACCATCCTTAAGAGTAACTTTAACCATAAAAACCTCCAAATAAAATAAAAAAATCGTCCTAATGAAAGGACGATCTAATCGCGGTACCACCTTAATTTTAGGCAAATGCCTAACACCTCAAAATTCTTAACGCGAATTACACGAGCTATGTTTCCATAGTATCTCCCTGGTAGTAGTTTAATAATAGTCTTCGGTAGCTTTCACCATCCTACCTTCGCTTCAAGCTTTCTTAATAAACCATATCCATTTCATCGACATCTAAAGTATAAATCTTTTTTTTACCGTAGTCAATATAAAATTTAAATATCTCGTCTTTGAATTGAAAGATTTGAAATACCACTTGAGACATTAAAGCCTAATGAATTCCAAAATTCAATAATTTGGGGCTTATTGGCTCTTTTATCTAAAATAACTCTATTATATTCCTTTAAAGCTAAACAAGTAAAGTCACGCATTATTTCTTTACCCATTTCAAAATTATGGTATGATTTGTCAATCAAAAAATAATTTATATAAACATCACCAATTTTAGGATAATCTAAGTAGCAATCAAGAAGACCGCAATAACTTTGACCAACCTTAATCAAAAAGAACTTTCGGTCCTTAGCGCCTTCTATTTTAAATAGATCTTGAAGCTCTTTACCACTTCCTAGTCCTTTATTTTGCATATATTCAAGATTATTTATATATATATCATACAATTTATCTAAATTATTATCTGTTACATATTCAATTTCCATCAGTTTTGCTAGTTCATCTAAAAACATACTCTCAAGTCCTTATCAAATCATTTTTTTTATTGTCAAATAAAGTACTTGCCCAGCTTCCCTAGGAACTAAACTTGGAAGTTTTGGCAATATTTCAACCTTAAAATGATAATTTGAAGCGTCGTCTAAAGAAAAACCATACGGATATGAAGCTATATCATAAAGCTTAACCTGATATTTTAAATCTGAAAACATTGATCCCTTTATCAAATTAAAGTCAACTGTGTTTATGATTATATCATATTTGCTTAAATTATTCAAATCCTCATATTCGATTCCTTTACAATAAAGTTCTTTAATATCATGTCTATCTTTACAATAAATAGATAGATTTTTATTTATATTTTTTAACATATGATAAATTGCTCTTGCACAATAACCGCTACCTAGTATTAAAATATTTAAATTAATAATTGAATCATCAAAATCATTTAGTATTTTTTTAAGCAAAACATAAGATGTAAGCTTTGCATTTTCCCAAGCATAAAAAGGATCATCTAAATAGCTTAAAAGTTTAATATCATCATTTTGACAAATATTTTTTAAATCCTCATTAATTTTGCCTGCGATAATTGTTTTTACATTGCTATTATTTAAAATTTCATTCAAATTTATCGTTGAATCTTTAACAAATAAAAAGCGGTCCACTCCTCCAATTGGGAGAATTAAAGTATCAATATCCTTAAAATCTAAAGCCTTGTCACTATAAATAACTCCTTCCTTAAAATACGTACTCATATATAGGAATCTTTTATCACTTGTTTTCACTATTCCTATCATTTAATCACCAATTTATGTTATGATTATTTTTCAATTTTGTGTTTAAAATATTCTATCCTGTTAAAAATATAGTCGAAAATGCTAAAAATTATGTTATGATAAAAGAAGGTGATAATATGAACTTACCAATAAAACGAAAAGAAACTAAAAAACAAGTAAATATGGCCAATAAAGGAATGGATTTAGAAGAAATTGTAAATGAAGCTAATGAATACTATCTTGCAAATGATATTGCAATTATTCACAAGAAACCTATTCCCGTCCAAATTGTTCACGTTGATTATCCGGCAAGAAATAAAGCAGTAATAACCGAAGCCTATTATAAAACCCCATCTACAACTGATTATAATGGCATTTATAAAGGCTACTATATTGATTTTGACTGTAAAGAATGCAATAGTCTGACATCTTTCCCATTAAAAAATGTTCATCCTCATCAGGTTGAACATCTAAAAGGAATTAAAAAGCATGGAGGAATTGCCTTTTTATTAATTGAATTTATTAAATATGGCGAATATTATTTACTTAACATTGATGATTTCCTACCTTTTTGGGATAGTTCATTTGCTGGTGAGAGAAAATCAATCAGCTATAATTCGATAAAAGAATTAGGTATTCCTATTTTTCTTGGCTTTAGACCTCGAATTGATTACCTAAAAGGTGTTGAAACTTTAATTGAAAGACTTAAGAAATAAACTTGTTCTTCTTTTAGCATTTTTAAATATAAGTATCTTAATTTATCTTATAATTATTGTTAATACCCTTCCTAAAATTAAAACCCAAGATTTTTATCCTACTAATGATGTTACAATCTTAGATTCAAATAATAATCTAATTAACCATTTACCAACATTTAAATCTGATATTACTTATGAAGAAATTCCACAAAATGTTATCAACGCCCTTATTTCAACGGAAGACGAAGCCTTTTTCATACATAATGGCATTAATCCTAAAAGAATAATTAAAGCTATTTTAACAGATATTAAATCACATTATGCTAAAGAGGGTGCTTCAACAATTACGCAACAAGTAATAAAAAACACTTATCTTTCAAGTGAAAAAAATATAAATCGTAAAGTCAAAGAAATTATTCTAGCTATTAAGCTTGAAAATTCGATGCAAAAATCAGATATCATAACATATTATCTAAATAATGTACTTTTTTCTGACAATATTTATGGAATTTATAATGCATCTTTATATTTTTTTAATAAAAAACCAGCTTTATTAACTGTTGATGAAGCAGCTATGCTAGTAGGACTTATTCAACTTCCAAATAAATACAATCCTTATAAAAATTTAGCTGAAGCTACAATAAGAAGAGACATCGTTTTAAAAGCGATGTATAAAAATAATTTTTTAACCCATGACGAACTTGAAATTTACAGGAATATAAAGCTAGAAAACAAGCTAAAAAAGAATGTGATATTCCAAAATACATCCTATTATAACCCTTATCTTGATTTAATTGATACTAAAACAAAATCCTTAAAAACCTATATGAATAAAGATATTCAATACACTTTATATGAAATAGCTACTAATAAGCTTGGATTTTTACCGGATGATAAAATCAATATTGGACTTATTGCTATTGATAATCATACAGCGGGAATTCTAGGTATATTTGGAAATCGAACGGCCAATAAAAAAACGATTAATAATGTACTTGTTAAGCGTCACATGGCCTCAACAATGAAACCTTTAATTGATTATCTTCCTTATTTTGAAAAAACAACGGCATCTCCTGGTGAAGTAGTTATTGATGAGGAATATAATTATAGTGATGGAACTAGTCTTAAAAATTGGGATTCAATTTATAAAGGTGCTATTTCCTTACGGCAAGCTTTAAGGGAATCACGAAATATTCCAGCCCTTAAAATATTTAAAAAAACCTCTAAAGAAACTAAAATTGAAACTTTATCACGACTTGGACTTACTGTACCAAATAATCTTTATGAGGCTGATGCTATAGGATGTGGAAATGGTCTTTATTCACTGTTTGAGATTTCTAATGCATATCTTGCATTTGCCAATAATGGTAAATTTAAAAAAGCTAGTTACATTTTAAATGATGACCCCTTTTTACAGGTTATAAAGCCTTCTTCTGCTTTTTTCATCAATTCTATTTTACATGATGTTTTTTCAAAATCAAAATTTGTACCAAAAAACACATATATGATGGCCAAAACTGGTCAAACTAATTATGATAAGAGGACAGCTTTAAAATATAATATTCCAAGTAACGCAACTAAAGAATCTTTTGTTATAAGCTACACTAAAGATATAACATTCGGTTGCTATGTTGGTTATGATAAAATAGATAGCACATCATATCTTGACCGTATTAAGACCCAAATTCCTAGAACTATAATGGCTTATTTTATGAATAAATTTCAAACAAACGTAGGAAGCCCTGACACTCCTTCTAACATTGAAAAACAAAAATGCATTATTAAAGATAATGTTTTGTATCTTGATGAATCAGGTATTTATGAGTATTTCATCAAGGATGCACTTCCACCTAAATATAAAGAACATAATTATATAAAAATATAGAAGGCACTAAACCTTCTATTTTTTGTATGAACATTTTAAAATTGTCGTTGTAATTGTTTCTCTTAATGATTCTTTAGATACTGGCTTCGAAACATGACCATCCATACCTGATAAAATAGCTTTTTTAACGTCATCATCATAAGCATCAGCAGTAAATGCGATAATAGGAATATTTCTATCATCTCGTGCTGATTTTCTTATTTTTCTTGTCGCATCATAACCATTAAGCTTAGGCATTTGAACATCCATTAAAATAAAATCAAAATAAAAATCTTGTGTTGTAAAAAACTTATCGCATAATTCATCTCCATCTTCAGTCATACACGCCTCTATACCCATTGATTCTAAAAAATGTTTACAAATTTGTGCATTAATAACATTATCTTCAGCCACTAAACACTTTAAGCCCTCTAAGGATAATTCATTTGTTTCAAGCTTTAAATCTTGTTTATTAGATGTATCAAAGATAAATTCTACTTTAAAGGATGAACCTTTATTTATTCTTGATTTAACACTTATTCTTCCATCTAAAAGTTCTACTAAGCCCTTCGTAATTACAAGGCCAAGCCCTGTTGAAGGTATTGTTTGTTGACGATGCTCTTGAGCAAATGGAGTAAAAAGCATTTTAACAAAATCATCACTCATTCCAATTCCATCATCAGAAACAACAATTTGCGTCTTAATTTTATATGATTCAATATAATGATATTTCAAGGATACATCAATATTACCATTGATATGATTATATTTTATGGCATTAGAAACTAGATTAATAATTATTTGTGTTATTTTAAGTTTATCAGAGACAATTTTGGGATTAACTTCTGGCATATTTAAAACATAATTAATTTTTTTGTCATCAATTTGACTTTTTAAGATATTGTAAACCTCGTCAAATATATCATTAAGAAGAAATTCTTCTCTTGATATAGACATTTTACCATTATCAATTTTGGTATAATCTAAAATGTTATTAATTACAGAATATAAATACTCACCACTTTTGTATACATTTTGACAACATTCTAAGGCTTTTTTATCATTATCTTCAGCTAAATAATCAAGAACCATTTGGTTCATACCAATTACTGCATTTAAGGGAGTTCTTATTTCATGGGAAACCTTAGATAAAATTTGTTTCATTTTATGTGCATTTTCTTGTTCTTTAGTAACTTGCTTTGATAATAATAAAGTATCATTATATTGTTTTGTTAAATCCGAAATTATAATGGCATACATATTTGAGCCCGACTGATTTAAATTAACTATTCTAAAATTAATATTAACAAGCTTTTTGGTCTTGGAATTAATAAAATTCAAATTTAATTCATCTGCTTCTGATGGCCTTTTAACCATAAAATTAGTAATTTCACTAACAAGATCAACATTTGGCTTAAAAGTTAAATTATTTAAGCTTAAGATATCTGCGGATGAAACCCCTAAAATATCGATTAAATTAGGGCTTGCATAAGTTGGCTTTTTTAAAGAGACATCATAAACAACAATACCTTCTTTAAAGGTATTACCAATTATATTATTAAAATTAACAATTTTTTTATGTTCTTTCTTTATAACTGATAACAATATAAGCATTTCTAAAAGTAATATAAAAGGTATACTAATAATAAAAATATTTTTTATTAGCTTATTATTAAAAAGACAAAAATAAGCAATTAAGTATAAAGCGTAAATTATAAGTAATGTAGTACTTAAAATTAAAAGAGCTTTTTTTATTTTTTTCATATTTTATTTAAATAGCTCTTTATAAAAGCTTATTTCCTTTCTAACTCTTTTTTCATAATCAGAATAAGTTTTAAAATCTAATGGTTCTAAGGAATAATTAATATAATTCTTCTTTTTGTATTCCTTAGCAACGAATAAATAAAAGTCATTATGAATACTCTTTATTTTTTTGTATTCATTTTCTTGATATAAAAAATCATTTTTTGGTAAATTAACATTACTAATTCCTTCAATATGAATTATCTTGCCAACATAACGCTTTTTCTTAGGCCCAACAAATTTAACACAATATGAAATAAACTTTTTATCATCATTAGAAGCTTCATAAACCGCAGAAACAGAATAATAATTAGATATTTCGTTAAGCTTAAGGACTTCAATTTCTTTACCACCTATGGCTTTATATAAGCTAAATTTAAAAGGTTCTTCTAGATTTTGATTTACTGTTTTTTCAATAATTTCCGTTTTTCTTCCATCAAAGCCGATATTAAATAAGAAAATTAAAATTGGAAAAATAAACAAATAAGAAAGAGCAAAGCACATATATAAAATTCCATTTTTATTTTTAATTCCTAAGGTTAAAAATAACGCAGCAAAAATGGTTGTAATTACAAAAGCTAATGCTATTTTTAGTTTAAGGCCATTCTTTAGTTTATTAAATTTATCTTCCATCATATACCTCCAAACTTTTTGTATGACATAATCCTAGAATACCATTTTTCTTTACAATTGATAAATTAGATCCTTTATAAACTAAAGAAACATGTTCACTTTCATCAAGATTATGAAAATAATTAAATGCATTATAAACAAAATACCTATTATCTTTTTTTATAAGATTATTTTTTAGTACATATAATCTATAATTTTCATATTTTACAATAAAAAAATCATTATCTTCTTCAAGAATACTAACCTCAATTTTTTTAGTCACGTTAAAAGAATTATGATTTAAATTAGACTCTTTATGTTTTACAACTACTGTTTGATATTGATCAATATATTCATAACTAAAATTAAAATTCTTAAGATTGTCTAAAATAAGCATGTTAAGCTGAGACCATGGTAAAACAGACATTCCCCCATCAATGGAAATTATTTTTTTATTCAAATCAATTATAGGATTTAATGAAGGAATTTGATGTTCATAGTTAATAACCGGGTAATGACCTACAATCTCTATTAGCTTTGGAGTAAATCCTTGTTCATAAAAATTATCATTTTTCATTAAATCTAAAGCATTATTTGAAATTTCATCTAAAGAAGAAATTCCTCCATGAACAACACAAAGCTTATTATTAACAATAATACAATGAGGCAAATTTAAAACAAAATCATAATATTTTCTAAATTTATCGTAAAACAAGTGACAAAGCTCTTCCATATTAGAGTTTTGGTCAAGTAAAATATTCATCTTTTTAGCAAATTCAAGTAAAATAGTATGTTTAAGGTCAAAAGCGTAATGCTTCAGTCTTAAATCATCAACATCTTTAATCATATATGACAAAACATTATCGCAATTACCACATAGAATAAAAACGTTCTCTTTTTTGTCTAAAGCCATAAAATAATCCAATGTATCTAAATTGTAATCTGATTTTTCAATCATATCACCAATTATAAAAAGATAATCTAAATTATTAAAGTTAACTTTTTTAAGCAGTGCATCAAATAGTTTATAATTACCATGAATATCTGAGGCAAATAAAATTCTTCTATTTAAATTTAAATCTAGATACTTAATTTTAGGACTCATCAGATAAAATCTCCTAAATAATGCATCATGGCACTTAATAACATATATCCAATAAAAACATTAGGTTTTGTTAAAGATAAATTTAGCAAAAGTTCATTATCTATTTCCAAATTTCCAAATAATCTATCTGCAAAAAATCTAAGTAATAGCTTATCTTCAATTTTAAGAAGCATTTCTTTTTTCTTAACAGCTTTAAGAATATCATATCCATCTAATAAATCATCAATTAGTTCTGTTTGAATCAATGAGTCAAATAAAATGCTAACCATTTCCTTAACATTATAAACATGAAGGTAATCAAGTGAATACATTTCTGCCATTACCTCAAGACTTCTTAAAAAATAATCATAATCAGTTAAAGGCTTTGAATCTGTGTATTTTTCTAAAATTAAAAAAATATCACCATCACGTTCGGGCTTAATAACCGTTTTAAGGCCAAGCCTTCTAAGCTTAGCACAATGATTTGCAAGGGAAATTATATAATCTCTTATACCTTTAATTTCTGTATTATTTTTATTAAATGTATAACGAAATCCATCATATGAACCATAAGCCTTCATTGTGTCTAAATAGCCTAAATGCATATTTCCATCAATTACATGCCTATCAAATAGCATAAAGCTTCCTAAGCTTCTTGTTGGATGAATATATCTTACATATGGTTTATTTAAAAATTCCTTATGGGTTATATTAGGATTTAAATCAATAACAACCAAATCAGTAGCACCTAAATTTAGGGCAAAATTAACTGGTAGGTTATCATAATAGCCACCATCTACATATGATTCTTTTCCAATTTTACAAACAGGAAAGATTGGAAAGCAAGAGGCACTTGCAAGCACAAAGGGCTTTATTTGATCAAGGGGCAAATCATTAGCAATAACTTCATGTCCCTTCATTGATGGGAATTTTGCGCAACAAATACCAAATTTAATATTAGAATTATGGATTGCCTCTACATCTAGATAATCATCCATTAGTTTTAAGAAGGGCTTTATGTCAGTTCCAAAATTAGATATATATTTTCCAAAGAAGGAAACCATATCCTTTTTACCCTTTAGGCTATTTTTTATACCATTATTTTCAAAATTAAAGCCTGATTCCATGATCATTCCGACTTCAATTTTATCCCATAGCTCTTTACATCTATCATATGCATGTGATGCAAACATCGCTGCATTTAAGCAGCCAATTGATGTACCAGTTACAATATCAAATTCCTCATTTAATTCTTTAAGAGCTGTCCAAGCCCCCATTTCGTATGATCCCTTAGAACCACCACCACATAATACTAATCCTCTTGGCATTTCTTTTCATCCCTTTCTTTTTTTGAATATAGGCACCCACAATAATCCTGGCGATATAAATTATATTCTTTAGAAAGCTTAATACTTTCTTTATAACCTTCTTCTTTCTTAAAATCTGAATATAAAAAACTTATTTTATATTTATCTTCAAGTAAAAAGCCAATTTCATTTATCCATTTTGAAACCTTATAAGGTGAAATTGATAGCGAGGTTGTAAAATAATCAAATCCAAGTTTTTTAGCCTTAATGGCCGTTTTTTCAAGCCTTAGTTTATAACAATCATAGCAACGATGAGATCTTTCTCCTAGATTTTCCTCACCATTTATAGCATTTTGATAATCTTCATTTTTATATTCATCATATAAAACATTAATATCAAATAAATTTGCAAATCTAATTTGTTCATTTAATCTATGATTATATTCCTCTTTAGGTGAAATATTATCATTAGAATAAAAAATAGTAATATCGAAATAATCTTTAAGAAACTTTATTGTATAACTTGAACATGGTGCACAACAAGTATGAAGTAACAACTTAGGTTTTTTAGATAAGTTTTTTATTTCTTTATCTAAAAACAATTTAAAATCATTATAGTTATCAATCATTTTATCACCTCATTGCATGCTAGTTATATAATACCACAAAGTTTATTAAAAATGAAATCAAAAAGACAACTAGATTAATTCTAATTGTCCATTTTAATTATTTATTAAGATTATAAGTTAACCTGAAATTGTTACATTTCCAATCATCACTTCCAGCACCATAAGCGCCAAAAGCAAAAACAATGTTTTCATCACTTAAACTATTAAGATCTATATTGAAGTTAAATGAACATGTGCATTCGTCACCACTACTACTATCATGCTTATAATAATAAATTTGCGTATTCTTGTTATTATATTTTCCAGTTATTTTAATTGTATCCCACCCAGAATCATTTGCTACCAAGTCAAAATCTGCTCTAATACAAAGCGTTTTATATTTTTTCATATTTGAAAACGAAACGTTTGTAAGCCCTGATAATGCTTCATAAACATTAACGTCAAAATCGTCTGTAATATAATCATCACCTGTGATATCACCATAATGTTTTATACCAAAAAGATTTTGACTATAATCAAAGCTGTCTTCCTTTAATATACTCTTGGCTCTACAATAATTATAATATTCATTTGACATTTTAGTGGCTAAATTCGAATATTTTTCTGGTAATATATTCCATATTCCTTTTAAGCCATTATTACCATATGATATTGGTTGTGGCAAATCTCTAACAGTCGAGCACCAAGACGCAACATCACTTCAAATATCTGAAGTAATATTAGTATGAGGATAAGTTGTTCCCCCAACTGCTGTACACTTCTCCTTAACAACAGTGTATTCAGTTTGAGAAAAATATTTAGTGTACGCTGCTGAAGATTCATTAGTTCCGATTACAAAGTTATCTTTATATTTAAAGTAATTAAACATTTCATTAGAAAATGTTTCCTGGTCTGTTGAAACATTTGAATATACACTTGATGAAGCAGTAAAAAGACCTCCGTAAATAACACTTGTAACAACATGAGTACCAAATCGATCAAAAAAATTAGAATATGACATTTGACCATTTGCTAATTTCTCTAAACTGTTTTTAAATCCTATACTCATATTATTAATATTACTAAGCGATGATTCATCAGCATCATCATTCACTAATGAATACTTTTTTGTTTCTACATATTCATAATATAATGCATAATACTTATTGTAATAATTATTATCCTTAGTAATAATTTCCGTTTTCGCATCTAAAACATTTTGGAATGCTTGAGACATACTAATATTACACCCAGCTGCCAAAAACCTAGACATATCAATGTTTAAATATTCTTTTGTATTTTCCTTAAATGTTCCAAAACTATGATATGACAATGCTGTTTCATATAATTTAGTATTATCTAGAAATTCATTAGTATAAATCTTATCATATGTTTCGTAATCATTTAAAGATTTACAAGTTGCTGTATTAATTGCCAATCCACATATAGGCTGTTCAACAATATTATAAGCATTTGCCTTCTTACCAAGTACAAAGAAAGGCAAAACCAAAATAGGCGTCAACATACATAATATTTTCTTATTCATCTTATTACTTCCTTCTTATAATTCATTTGATATAAAAATTTTGTTAAAACTACCCAAAAAATAACTACTACTAATAGTATAATAAATGCTACTATGAAATAATTATATATTTGAATAGTATATTTAGTTGCCAATCGATCCCATCCACCATCACCATAATTAAAAAGCAATGTTAATATATATGAGATAGTAAAACTAAAAATAAATGATATTAAAATACTTTTTAAAATGTAGAAAAAAGACTGTAATGTTATAATCATATTAATTTGTTTTGGCTTCATTCCAAAAGCGTTTAGCATTTTTAAATATGATAAATTATTTTTTATATATTTATTACTTATCAGTGCCAATTGAAATAATAATATTACAAAAAAAACAATTCCATATGAAAGGTTAAACAATTCTAAAATAAAAATAGTATCTCCATAATATAGGTCAAACTCTAAAATATCAGTGCCGCTAAAATCACCTTGTTTAACTAATTCTTTTGCAGTTGCAAACGAATCAACCTGATAAATAGTATTTTTGGAATAAGACCCTAAATGCTCACTATTTTTTAATAAATTTGCATTAATTTTACATATCATAAATGTTCCGACAAAGGAAATTCTATATGAAAAATAAAATTCGAAATTTTGATTATATATACCACTTATTGTATAAAGTTCACCTTTATTATCAAAGGAAAATTTTATTTTTTTTCCAACTATATCATCAGACAGATTCAAATATTTAACTAAACCTGACGATAATAAAATCTCCATATCATTTTTAGGTTCGTTTCCAACTAAAATTAAAGAGGAATTATATTTATTCTTTAAAACGTTATTTTCGTAATCAAGACATATCTTTTCATCATATGCCATGATATCATAACTTTTTATGTTCTCTTGTCCGTTTAAATCAAAAGAATAAATATCTTTCATGCTATAATTTAAATAATATTTTTTATCGTCAATTTGAAAAAAATAATTATAATAAAGACCTGTGTATATATTAAATTCGCGATACGTAAGGCTATCAATATAATCACTAGTTTTAGCCCCATGCTGATAAGCAACAACAATTGAATTCTCAGGGTCTTTTATGGCTTTATTTTTCACTTGTATTTCATAAGTAAAGATTGAAAAAAAAGAAACCGTTATTAATGCTAATAAAATTGAAAAAAATATTTGAATTAATTTAGAAATCCTATTTCTTTTATATCCTTTAAGAGCTAATATTAAAACTGCTTTATTTTTCATAACTTACCTCATTTAATAAATTAATTGTTTCATCAAATTTATGTCTAACATTTAAAAATACAACAAATGTAATAAGTATTGGAATGAAAACAACAACAAAAGCAAGAATTATAAAAACATTGTTTACATGAATATTTATATATTTATAATTAAACCCTTCTAAAATATGAGCGCCTAAAGTATATGATATTTTATAGATTATATTTTTTATTAAATTAATTAAAAAAAGTGATAGTACTGCTCCAACTAAATTAGCTAACGAAATTATAAATAAGTTTTCTAATAATTGAATTTTGATTAAATCGCCTTTTTTTGCACCACAAATTGTCAAAATATTGCTCAAAATATCATTTTCATCAGTTTGAAGCATTATATAATTTGACATCATTAGTGCGAAAAACACAATTGTAACAATAACTAAAACAACGCATAATACATTAATAATATGCATCACTAAATTAGATATTTTAAATGATTCATATTTTTTATTTTTAAAATTAGAATTATAAAATTCATTTAATTTTTTTACAATTCTCTCAATATTTTTTAATCCGTTTTCATTATTTGCATAATAAACATAAATATCATAATTTGAAAAACTATCAAAATTCACCGAAATAGAATATGTATCTGATTCAAAAAAATCTTTTACTATATATGTAGTTTCGGCAATTGTTATTTTATCACCTATTTCGTAATTCAAATTTCGATTAACAATTGCATCATATAAATTATATTTATCAATTTGATTTCTATCAAAATTTTTACAAATTAAAATTTCTTTGTTAATTATTACCTTTGTTGCTAAAATTAAATTTCCTTTAGAATTATTTTTTATTAAATCCTCGGCATATTCATGATCTAAATTTCCAGAATATTGATATATTACTTTATTGTCTAAATAATTTAAGCTTGTCTTCTTGTAATTTTCATTAAAATTAACCGCTAAAATTAAAACAAACGAAACAAAAAAAGACAAAACAACTACACTTAATCCAATAAATATAGAAGACATTAATCTTTTTTTCAAATTTATGAAAGCATAATGAATAATATCTCTATTTTTCATTTATTTCTCCATCATTTAAGCGATATATCTTATCACCATATTTTATAGCCTGTTCGTCGTTATGAGTAATAACGATCACAATTTTATCTTCTTTACTTATTCTTTTTAGCAAACTCATTATCATATCGCCATTTTTACTATCTAAATTACCTGTTGGTTCATCTGCTAAGATTATTTCTGGATTATTTACAATCGCTCTTGCAATAGATACACGTTGTTTTTCGCCACCTGATAACTTAGATGCAATCATCTTTTCTTTATCAAGCAAACCAACACTATCAAGAGTGCTTAAAATCATTTTTCTTCTTTCATTTTTAGGAATTCCAGCAATGATTAATGGTACTTCTACATTATCATACACTGTAAAATTAGGTTCTAAATAAAATGATTGAAATACAAATCCTATAACTTTATTTCTATAATATGCTTTTTCATTATCATTCATTTCAATAATATTTTTATTATTAACTAATATTTTCCCTGACGATGGTTTTAGTAATCCACCAATAATATTTAGTAATGTTGTTTTCCCTGACCCTGACGGTCCTTCGATTATTGTTAATTCATTTTTATTCAAAATAAGATTAACATTACTAAGTGCATGAACAATATTTGGTGTTTCATCATAGTTCATTGAAATATTCTCAATTACCAGCACTTTACTCTCCTCCTTAAAGTTAAAAACGAACATAAATAATTATACTCAAAAAAATATCGTTGTCAACTCAAAAAGACAACTAGATTAATTCTAATTGTCCATTTTCCTAATAAAATCATTTAAAACCATTGATGCAATTTTAGCTTCTTTAAGAAGTATTTGAGCTTCTTTATAATCTACAAGTCTAACACTTTCAAGCTCATTTGATATTTTAGCAGGTTCATGGTTAATTTTAGCACTAAAACCAACCATTAAATTTTCTCGAGTTTTTTGAAAATAAGAGGATAAATACGAAATATCAGTTACCTCTACTCCTAATTCCTCCATCACTTCTCTTTTTACAGCCTCTTCCAAATTTTCCCCAATTTTAGTATATCCTGCAATTAAAACATAAGGAAGTGGTGAATTATGTTCATGAGCTAATACAATCTTATTATCAGTCGTATAACAAACAATTATAACACAAGGAATCATATGATCAAAAAGAGGTTTATTACATTTAGGACAAAAGGGAACTAAACCTTCATCACCAATTTCTTTTTTGATGAGCTTTAAGCCACAATATGGACAAAAACTAGCCCTCATATGATTCATCTACCAAAATTGATGTTACCTCAGCAATATAAAATTTATGCATATCACTTAAATCTTCCTTATATTGCTTCAAAATAGATTCATCAAATAAGCATTCTTTCTTAAAAAAATCAGCATAAAGCTTTTTACATTTAAAAACAACATTGGCATTTTTAATATAAGATACTCCCGAATCAGTATCATAAACAGGAACAAAACCACTTTCTTTGTACTTGTCAGTATCACGGCCTGATTTTGTACCCATAATTTTCATTGCACCTTTATAGCTTTCATCCATGAAGCTTAAAGTAAATCTTTCTGATTCTTCCATTAAATTAAATGTATATCTTGTTGGTCTTACAAAAACACAAATAACCTTTTTCCCCCAAAGAGTTCCCATAAATCCCCATGAGACGGTCATTGAATTACGATTATTGTAATCTCCAGCCGTTAATAAGGCCCAACCCGAATTAAAAGTTTCAAAAATTTTTGTTTCATAATCTGAAGTTTGAAGTCTAATCATATATTATTTCCTCCTATAAGACAATAAGTAAAAAAGCAAGTAAATTATTTAACATATGACAAATAGTTGATACGATAACATTATCATCTGAAAAATGATATACTAAAGCCAAAATAACTCCTGATGAAAAATAACTAAAAAAGAAAATTACCCATACTAAAAAGGATTCTTGAGTCGTAAGCATATGTGGAAGTGCAAATACAAGTCCCGAAATTAGTGTTGGAATATACCATAGTTTTTTTTCCTTAAAAAACTTAAAAATCGATTTACGATAAACAAGTTCTTCGCTTATCGGTGCTAAAAAAACAACTGAGATGAAAACAATCGGACCATAGCCATTTGTAATCATTCCGACAAAAGAGTTTTGATTTTCGCTTGATGTTACATTTGAAACTAAGCTTGATAACCAAGAAAACAAAACACTAGAGCCATAAAGTAAACCAAAACCTAGAATAGCAAAACCTATAGAATATAATAGATTAAGCTTATTCTTACTTTTCAGGTTACTAAAATCCTCTACAATAAAACCTCTACCAAAAAAGACTACAATTCCAAAAATAAGTACATAGCTTAAAAGGTTATTCCATGATTGCATAAAGTAATAAGCTTTTATCATCGAAGGTTCTAAACCATTTAAATCTTTTAAAGTTAAAAGATTAGTAGCCTCACTTAAAGTAATACCATATTTTGTAGCTGCTATATTGCATATAATTAAAATACCTAAAAAGCTTCCCAAAACCATAGCTATAAGATATCCGAGAATGACGGAAATATTATTTGTTTTAAAGTAGTTTTTCATTTTAATCATTCCTTTTCAACGTTTAGATTATATAACAACCTTTAATATTTGTCAAAATTCGATTTTAAATCTATACTAATTTGATTAAAAATCTGTGTATTTGTCTAAAATGACACTTTTTTATTCTTTCCTTAACAAAATAATAACTTTTTTCTAACTTTTTTTATTTTACCTCTTGATTTATTAATTTTTTGTGGTATTATAGAAACAGGATAAGACTTTTATCTTATCCTAAGTAATTACTCAATTACTACTCTCCCTTTTAGAAGCCGTTCACTCCCAGGACGGCTTCACTTATTAAAAAAAGTAATCGATCTTAAATGATCGATTTTTTTTATCCCTTTGGTTTAAATATTGAGCCTAATATTGCAGCAATTAAAATTGCATAAACAATTCCATTACTCGTAGTTTGAAAGATATTTTGGCTTAAACCTATAAAGCCATTTGCAATAGCACCTTCATACGCTGCATGGGCCATACTATGACCAAAGCTTGTAATTGGAAGCAATGCCCCTGCTCCGGCAAAGCTTACTAATTTATCATATAAATTAAAAAATTCGCAGCATGAGCCTACTATAACAAAAATAGAGGTTAAATGTCCTGGCGTTAAATTAAACAATTCCATAATTAATTGGCCAATAAAGCAAATTAAACCGCCAATTAAAAAAGCATTAAGAAAAATCATTTTCTACCTCCCACTCTACTATGTGACATATTGCTGGAATACTTTCAGCTTGAAGAGTCATAATCGGATTCATAAGAGCTCCTGTTGCACATAATAAAACCTTTTTATATTTATTTAATTTCATCATCGTATAAATATAACTATAAGATACCGTAGGCAAGCAAGCGCAGCCTGATCCCCCACAATATATTTTTATATCACTTCCATAAATCATAAGCCCACAATCATTATAATTATTTACCTCATGGTACTTCTCTTCTAAAACTTTTAGTACCAAATCAGAACCATACTTTGATAAATCGCCTGTTAAGATTAGATCATAATCAGCTGGTGTTGTATTAGTTAACTCTAAATACCTTAAAATTGATTCTGCCGCAGCTGGTGCCATCGCCCGTCCCATGTCATCGGGCTTTTTTTGTTTTAAATCAATTACTTGCCCAATATAAGCCCTTTTAAGTGCTATTTTCTTTTTTTTATTTGTAAGAATTATACTACAAGCTGCCGTTACTGTTTTAGTTTGAGTTTGACCTTTAGCTCCACCATATTCATTTGGCATTCTAAATTGTCTCTCACTTGTTGCGTTATGAGAGCTTGTCAGGCATATAACATTTTCACCAGTTTTTTCAACGAAAAGCCCTCCTAAAATCATTCCCAAGCATGATGTAGCACAGGCTGCATATATTCCAACTGCTTTATATGAATAATTTCTTAAGGTATAATTTGAAATTACATTTTGATTACTTAAGTCACCTGAAATAGCAAATTTAATATCATGTTCATTAATTTTCGTTTTCTTAAGTGCCACTTTAATCGCGTCATCTAACATTTTCATTTCTGCTTTTTCAAAGCTTTTATGCTTCATTCTTAAATCTTTATATGTTTTATCAAAATATGATTTAAAGGGTCCATTGGCTTCTTCGTTTCCGGCACAAACAGCAGTTGTATCAATATAAACATCCTTAAATTCAATTAGCTCCATAGGCTCACCAAATATTTAATTAAACCAACCATATAACCTGATATAATTCCAAAAACTAAAACTGAACCAGCAAGTTTTAAAATATTAGCACCAAGTCCTAATAAAAATCCTTCGCTTTTAAATTCCATTGCTGCCGAGCATAAGCTATTCTCGAATCCAGAAATTGGTAAAATACTTCCAGCTTTTGCCATTTGTCCAATTTTATCGTATAAACCTAAAGCTGTTAAAATTCCTGAAAAAGAAATTATAATAATAACCATAATTGACGTTTTAAGAGTGTTATCATCAATAAATTTAGCAAGTATATACAAAATAAACTGTCCTAATAAGCAAATTAAGCCACCAAAAAGAAAGGACTGTAAACAATTAAGCAAAATTCTTTTATAATCTTTTTTTGATTTTAATAGCTTCTGATATTCTTTTTCTTCAATAATCATATTTTCACCCATATTTATTTTTACCAAATATAGGGTTTTAATACACAATTATTCCCAAGCCTTAAATATTTTAAGAATTGTACCTTCGCCTTTTTCTGATATAACATCAAATTGATTAGAAAACAGTTCCATTATAGTAAAACCAAGACCACTTCTATCTTTACTTTTCATCGTTGAAAATAAAACCTCTCGTGCTTGTGAGATATTTTCAATACCAATTCCATAATCTTCGATTTCAATATAAAGACCTTCATCATCAAATTTAATTCTTAGTTTGATATCCTTATCATTATTTTCATTATAACCATGAATAATAGCATTTGTAATTCCTTCTGATACAATTGTTTTTACCTCATTAATAAATGAGATTGTCTGATTTTTATTTGATATTAAAGACGCAATCATACCTCTTAAATTAGGTATAGCTTCTAATTCACTTTTAAATGTTATTTCCATCTGCTTCATAATCCTAAAAACCACCTTGCTGAGGCTTCAGAGTCTCTTAACGTACAAATTTTTAACAATCCTGACATTACAATAATTTTTTCAATATTTTGATTCAAATCACAAAGAATAATTTTACCACATTTTTCTTTAACCTGATTATAACGTCCAATAATCATTCCAATACCAGTTGAATCCATAAAGCTTAAATCTCTCATATTAAACACAATATTTTTTACATCATATTTGCGTAATATTTCACATAGCTTTGCCCTTATATCAGTTACGGACATTTCATCAAGTTCACCCTTAAATCTTGTAAAAACCGTATCTTGTTTTATACACATATTTACCTCTAATCCCATTCTTATCACCTAGCTAAAGTATACATTTAAATATACCTAAAAAAAAGACATTCGACAAAACCTCTAATTATAAGTAAAATATTTTTTTTTATTGTTTTGCCAAATGCCGTCAATATAATATATCAAATTAAAGAAAATGTAAAAAAAACTCCAATTGTGGAGTTTTATTTTACCTGAAATTGAGAATTATAAATTGAAGTATAGAAGCCATTTTTGGCAAGAAGCTCTTCATGACGACCTATTTCCATAATATGTCCATCCTTCATTACAATTATTTTATCAGCATTTTTTATTGTTGAAAGACGATGAGCAATAATAAAAGTTGTTCTACCTGCCATCATTTCCTTAAATGCTTTTGAAATTAATATTTCTGTACGTGTATCTATATTTGATGTTGCTTCATCAAGAATTAATACATTAGGAATTCTTAACATTAATCTTGCAATACATAAAAGCTGCTTTTGACCCGTTGACATACCATCACTATCTGAAATAATTGTATCATATCCATGTGGAAGCTGCATGATAAACTCATGAGCATATGCCCTTTTAGCTGCATCTATAATTTCCTCATTAGTAGCATTATCCTTACCATAAGCAATATTTTCTTTTACAGTTCCTTTAAATAACCAAGTATCCTGTAAAACCATTCCCATGTGTGAGCGAAGACTTTTCCTTTTTATCTGATAAATGCTTTTTGAATCAACCGTTATATCGCCGCTATTAATATCATAAAAGCGCATTAATAAATTGATTAACGTTGTTTTACCACAGCCTGTAGGTCCAACAATTGCAATTTGTTCGCCTTTTTTACAATCAATTGAGAATTTTTCAATCAAAGAAACGTCACTCTTATATGAGAAAAATACATCCTTAAATGCTATTTCACCATCAATATTTTCAATTTCTTTAAGATTTGACTCATCAGGTAATTCTTTAGCATCAAGTAGTTCAAAAACACGTCTTAAAGATGCAAAGGAATTTTGAAGTTCAGTAGCAACAGAAGAAATACTATTAAAAGGCTTAGTATACGAAGAGGCATAGCTTAAGAACGTTGATAGCATACCAACCTTAAGACCACCAGAGACAACATCGATTGCACCAAATGTTGCAACACAAAGATAAATAATTGCATTTACAAATCTTGTAATAGGATTTGCAAGCGATGAATAAAATTGAGCATTAATGCCATATTTATATAATTCTTCATCAATTTCATCAAAAGTCTTAGTATTAGCATCTTCTCTTCCATAAACTTTAATAACTGCTTGATTTTCAACCATTTCATTTACAAAACCGGTTAAGCGTCCTTTTACCTCAGCCTGAGCCTTAAAGGTTTTAAAACTCATTTTAGCAATAAAGGTAGCACCAATTAAAGAAAGAGGAGTTAAAGCCACAACTAATAAACCTATTTTACAATTTAATCTAAGCATAAATACAAGGGTAAATATTATTGTTATAATACCTGTTAAGGCTTCGGTAAATGTTTGCAAAAGCCCTTCTGCAACCGTATCGATATCTGTAATAATTCTTGAAAGTAAATCACCGTAAGAATGAGAATCAATGTAAGATACTGGGACACGATTAATTTTAGCGAAGGTATCAATTCTTAAATCTCTAATCATTAAATAAGTAAGCTTATTTAAAAAATAAGTCATTATATAACCAAACAATGCACCGATAATAACACAACCTATTAATAAATAAAGATACGTATAAAATTCATTTCTAAGGCTACCAAAATCATGAAGATAATCAAGCTCATCAATTAGATTACCCATAAGCATAGGTGCATATAGTGTCGCAAACACGTAGACTAAAGCCGACAAGAAGGCTAGTACTAAAATAAAGCTATAAGGCTTAAGGTATTTAAAAATTCTTTTAATTAAATGCTTATTCTTCATTTATAGTAACCTCCTTTACAAACATTTCCTGACTAATACAAATTTCACGATAAAGCTTTGATTTTTCTATAAGTTCATCATGACAACCAATTGCGTCTATTTTACCATTGTCAAGGACAATAATCTGATCAGCATATGCAATTGATGAAGCTCTTTGAGAGATAATAAATGTTGTCTTTTTTAATTCCTTAATAGCCATTCTAAGCTTATAATCAGTTTGATAATCTAAAGCCGATGAAGAATCATCTAATACCAAAACTGGACTATTCTTTAAAATAGCACGAGCAATGCTTAAGCGTTGACGTTGACCACCACTTAAATTTTTACCGCCTTGTAAAACCCTTGCATTTAATCCATCGGGCATTTTGCTTATAAAGTCAGCCTGAGCTACTTTTAAGGCATGGTTTATTTCATCAATGCTGGCATTTTTTTTCCCATAGCACAAATTATCAATTACATTTCCATTAAATAGAACCGCCTTTTGTAATACTGTAGAAATATTATGATTAACATATGATAGCTTATAATCTTTAATATTACGGCCATTAAGATAAACATCACCACTTGTAGTATCATAAAAACGATTAATTAAATTAACAATGGTAGATTTACCTGAGCCTGTACCACCAATAATACCAATTGTTTGACCTTTATAAACTTTAAAGTTCAAATTTGAAACAGCAGGATATGAATCAATATTATAATTGAATGTTACATTCTTAAATTCAATTGCTACATCAGTATCTAATCCTTCTTCGTAACTTCCATCATTAATTGATGATTTCATATCGAAGACCTCATTAATACGTACTGATGATGCTTGTGCCTTAGTAAAGATGGTAACTAAATTAGTAACCGCAATAATCGCAATCAAAATTTGATTTAAATAATTGATTAAAGCTTGAATATCACCAACTGAAAGATTAATTGTCTTCATTTGATACATTCCAATATACATTACTAAAATAATAGCTGCATTTACGACAATAAAAGTTAAAGGATTTAAAAAAGCACTAATTTTACCAAGTCCAACTTGAAGACTAGCAAGTTTGGAAGTTTCATCATTAAAGCGATTAACTTCATATTCCTCTTTACGAAATGCTCTTACTTGTCTTACACCCGTGAAATTTTCTGTCGTTATTGTTGTAACATTATCCAAACTTTTTTGAATCTTTTTATTTCTTGGTAAAGTAAGCTTCATAATCATAAAGAAAATTATAAAAAGTAAAATACCCGTAATTAAGAATACAATACCCATAATAGGATTAATTACAAAGGCAAGAGCAGTTGAACCAATTACGATAAAAGGACTTCTTATTACTAATCGAATAAGCATTGCAACTGATTTTTCAACATTAAAAATATCATTTGTCTGTCTTGTAATAATACTAGATGTTGAAAGATAATCAAGTTCCTTAAACGATAAAGAATTAATATGCTTAAAATAATCGTTTCTAACATCTGTTCCAAACCGTTGTGATACTCTTGAGGCAATAAATTGACAAACAAGGGTCGAACATAAGCCTGTTGCAGCAAATATTAATAATAAAACACCTTGCTTGATTAAATATGACTTACCACCATCACCATTAATACCAATATCAATCATATTTTTTATTACTAGTGGAACAAGAAGCTCAAATATAGCTTCTAACAATTTAAAAACGGGTCCAATAATAACCCAGTGAATATTTTTTTTTAAATACTTCTTATATAGACGAAACACACAAATCACACTCCATATTTTAAGATTATAGCATATGAATTTAATTTATTAAATAAATTTTGTATAATTTTATTTTTTTAGCAAATGATATTAATGCGATAAAAATCGCAGGAGAATTATCCCCAAATTCTTCTTGAAGTAAAAGTTATCTATACTTCTTTTCTCCCTTTCACACATACTTCAATTTAAGGAAAAATGACTAGCAAATGCTAGCCATTTTTTTACATAGATTTAATTTTACTGACCTTAATAATTGTACCATTATACTCATGTCCCTGAAGCTTCATCAAATAATTAAATCCTTGACGAGTAATTTCTAAGTCAGTACCTGATTTTCTAATTACAATATCGCCAATATTTTCTTTTCTTACACCAGCCACACGACCAGCAAGTGAAACTAGAATTTGAGGTCGTAAAAGTTCTTTTTTTCCAATATTAAGATGTGCATAAACATAATTTTTTTCTTTTCCCTTAGTATCATATTTACGTTCTCTATCACCCTTAAGATGTCCTTCAGGTTTCTTTTTAGCAACATAAATTTCCCTATATTCTTTAGATGATGAATTAAATGACATTGCAATTAAAGCATTAACAAGCTGTGCAGGATCATTATGAAGCTTAGCAAATTTATTAATTAAGGCCATATTAGGTTCAATTGGATCCTCTAAATGACTACAAACATTCTTAAAATAAGCTTGCATACGTGCATGAATAATATCCTCCTTAGACGGAATAGGCATCTCAATCATTTTTGATTTTGTAAAACGTTCAATAAATGATACCTTTCTTCTTTCTGATTCTGTTGCAAAGGAAATTGAATGTCCTTCATTTCCTGCACGTCCAGTACGACCAATTCTATGAACATAAAGCTCATCCTCAAGAGGAAGATCATAATTTATAATAGCTTCTAGACCTTTAATATCTATTCCACGGGCCGCTACATCAGTACAAACAAGAATATTAATATTTCCATCTCTAAATGAATTCATTACTCTATCTCTAACACCTTGTTTTAAATCCCCATGAAGTCCATCTACTAAATATTTGTTTTTTTGCAAAGTTGAAACAATTTCATCAACCTTACTTTTAGTATTAGAAAAAATTATACAAGAATTAAAGCCTGAAAGATCGAGGATACGAATTAAAAGGTCCATCTTACTTTCACGCTTACAATAATAAACCTCTTGTTTAATTGCTTCTACAGTTAAACTCTTCTTTTTTATTACAATGTGTTCGGGATTATTTTGGTAATTCAATGCAACCTTTTTAATAAAATCTGGCATTGTTGCACTAAATAAAACCGTTTGACGCTCTTTTGGTGTATCATGTAAAATTGTTTCAAGATCATCCTGAAATCCCATTTTCAACATTTCATCAGCTTCATCTAGTACAAGATGCTTAAGATTTGAAAAATCAATTGTTTTTCTTTCCATATGATCAATTATTCTACCAGGTGTACCAACAATAATTTGAGGACGATTCTTAAGTTCTCTAATTTGTCTTTCATAAGATTCACCACCATAAATTGTTGCAATCTTTATTCTATGTTTAAAAGTTAAAAGTTTTTTTAATTCTTTTGAAACCTGAATTGATAATTCACGTGTTGGACATAAAATCAAAGTCTCAAATGGTTTATTTGTCGTGTTTATTAAAGTTGGAATCCCATAAGCAAAGGTTTTACCTGTACCTGTTTGAGCTTGGCCAATTAAATCTACTCCTGTTAGCATAATGGGAATAGCTGCGCTTTGAATTTCTGATGGTTCTGAAATATTAATAGCCTCTAAAGCATTTAATATTTCTTCATCGTTAATTATATCTTTAAATGTCATATTTGCACTTCCTTCAAAAAAAAATAGTAGACATTAAAATCTACTTTCAACACCTTTAAAATTATAACATTTTTTTTATTATTTGCAAGAAATAATGAAGATATATCATATGAAAGCATTTTCAAAATAAAAAAGGATTTAAAATCCTCTTTTACTTAATGAACCTTATTACAATATGGACACATAAATTCAGCTTTTGAATTATAATTTGTAATATTACGGTAATGATAAAAGGCATCCTTCTTTATCAACTCTTTTGGTACAAATGAATCAATACTTGTTTCAAAATAGTTTTCCTTTTTTATATCACAATACTTTTTTACTATTTTTTGTCGACAATGAAAGCAAATAAATTCACCCTTTTTTTCATCAAAACTCATTTTTTCGCCACAAAAAGGACAAAGATCAAAAGAATTGGTTGTATAAATCATACCTCTTAAAATAATTTGTTCAATTCTTCTAAATGAATCAATATCATCGATGCTTAATAAAATGTGTTTAGTTTCTACTTCAATTGGATATGCCGATAATATTTCATCATATTTTCCAGCTTTATCGTTAAGAATAGAAATTAAAATTGAATATTCTTTTTCTTGTTTAATTTTAAGTAATATATCACCATCTACTGTTTTGAGTTCTATTTGCCATTTTTTAAATTCAAATGTTAAATTTAAATTATTAAAATCAATAATTGTATCTTTTTTTGCTTCAAAATTAAAATTAGTAATCGCAAATACCATTAAAAATTTTACATAAATGTAATAATTAGCTTTAAAATTCAAAAAATCAGTTTCATTTAAAGGTTTAAAGTCTGCTTTAATTTTTCGAAAATGCTTTAGCAAATTATATACTCGATGGTAGTCTTTTTGCATCAGTAAAATATTAGAATTGTGAAGAGAAAAATTATTTGGATAGTTTTTATTTAAACGATAAACATTCCGTTTAAGGCGTGATGTTATAACATCCTTATAATAATTAAGTTTATTGTAATACTCTTTGATTGCCTCATAATTTTGACTAAAGCTTCTAATATAACCCGTATGAAGTTTACCAATCGCTAAAAAATAATTAGGATGATTTACTCTTTCAAGTAAATTCATCTCAAGAATTTTTCCTGAATAAAGCATCTCTCTTATTATTTTCATTTGTTTTTTTAAATAATTAAGAATAGTATCAATGGTTTTGGCAAATACCATGTTTTCATATATACAAAAGTCATCATTATATACTCTTGTCATAAGCTTCAATGGTTTTATACTAGTTGAAGTAATATCATCCCATAATTCACTATGAGTTGCAATATGATTAATAGTCTTATTATTAATTAATCTTACTGCCTCAACGGGTAGTACCTCATCTGTATCTTTAAGATGAATTATAGGCCTAGCAAAAATTCTTTTTATCGATGGTAAAACATAATTAATTTTAGAAATCATTAGATCTAGATCATCAAAACTAAAATTTTCATGAACCATAAAAAGAGATAATTTGTTAATTAAGTAATAATCAAATTCTGGAATTGTTACATTATTGTAACTTTCAAGAAACGAAATAAAATTATTATAATCATTATTTATTGCTGCTATTTCTAATAACTCTAACTTATTCATTAAAGATCCTCATTCAATTTACTAACAAACTCTGCACATTTAAATAACTTTAGTTTTTCAAAGCTAGATATTAAACTTTCTTTATCTTCAACAGCCTTAAATTCAAGCTTAGATACTACCTTTGATAGTAATATATCCTCTAAAGCTTCATCTATTAATTCCTTTGAGTTTGTAAAACACGAAATATAGATTTTAACATATGCTTCAATCTGATTCATAATACGATTTCCAAAAGAAATATTATATGGTCTTAATAAAGCCTCTACATCATTAACATACGAAACAGACTCTAAATCAAAGGTTTGTTCTTTTATAGCCTTCTCAAGTAATTTTTCAAACTTATCATATGATAAATATTTACTTTCAATTGGATTAGAATAATTTCTTACCTTAGGTGCTCTTTGATTAAAATTCATTGTCGCAGCACGATCATATACCTTATCTGAAATTTCAAATGTAGATTCATCACGATTAGCTGTACCAATAAACCATACATTTTGGGGAATATGCAAGGTATGTCCGTCAATTAAAGATAAATATTGATGCTTTTCATTATCATAATCATTAGTTAGCGTAACATTACATAACTGTATTTCTCTTTTCTCTGGCTCATTTTCCATTAATGAAAGGAAATCTGAAAAATAATATTCAATTCTTGATAGATTCATTTCATCAAGTACAATAAATGTAATTACATCGGGATTAAGGCTTGCCTTATAAAGCATGCGAGTAAACTTTTTAGGTGTAAAAACTTTTGAAAATTCATTGTAATATCCAATAAGTTCATTTTTATCCTTCCAAGATGATTCAACTTCAACAATCTCACAATTTCCCATCAAAGCTTCCAAAAATATTTTAGGAAGTGAGGTTTTACCTGTTCCCGACATTCCTTGTAAAATAGAAAGCTTTGTTGCACCTAAACCAGCTACAAATTTAGCAATTGTTTGTGGAGTATAAGAAAGATGAAGTCTTGATTCTCTTGCATAATCAACTACAAATTGTACAATATCAGGCAAAGAAGGATTTTCAAACAATTTGTTTTTTCTTTGAAATAACAGGTCATTATAATAAGATAACTTATCATCAAGTTCTGTAAAAGCCGGACATGCATCAAAATTAGGAATCACTTTCACTTGTGGAAGAATATCCTCGTTTTTTTCTGCAATTTCTTCTTCAATTTTATCTGAAGTTTTTTCTTCTTTTTCCGTTTTCTTTACATTTGTTTCATTTTCAGTATCTTCTTTTATTTCATTTAAATCAGATTTAGTTTCATTAGCTGCAATTGCAATTTTGATAGGTTCATCATTTTTTAGATTAATTTCATCAGCTAAGTCCTTTTCCGCTTTAGTAAATGGTTTGAAGAAAAAAAGTACAATAGCAAAGAAAACATCAATAAATATTAAATAAAAGCAGCCTGAATCAACGGTTCCAATATCAGTTGATAGAACATCTTTATATCCATACATTTTATCAATTAGCTCATTGATCTGCTCTATATTAATAATACTTGTAATTTCATAATATTTTCCAAATAAGCCGACAATAAATATAAAAGCAAAATTCATTATAATTGTTGCTAGAGCAATTCGCTTTTGCTCTTTACTTCTTGTAAAAGTCGCAGTTAAAGTAATTATAAACATTACTATTGCACAAATAACTATCACAAGGAAGACAAATGCAAGAACCGTAAATCCTGATCCGGTTTTACTTGGATTCATTAATAAATCAATTCCCGTAATCGTAACTGATATATTAGAATTATTATATATTTTACTTTCAACATGAATAAGAGATGTAAACAAAGATGCAATTGTTACAGCTGTAAATAATGTAACAAATACTAAAATAATAATATTATTACCAAATAAAGTCCTTTTTTCACTTTTTCCTTCATTAAATTCATTTTTAGAATTTATAAAACTATGTAAAAGTGTGATACTAGATAAAATCACAAAAGGGATCCAAGAATAGGTTTCAAGATTATTATAATTATTATTTGTACCCAAATAAAAAACAACTGTATTTCCTACAATAAAATAAACAATCGCCACCGCAAAATTTATATATGCTGATTCCTTAGATGCTTTAGAAAAATTAATTGAATGCCAATAATAATATTTTAATGTATGTAAAAAAACACATACCGATGCAATATAAACTAAAAAAGTAATAATAAAACTTATATATTGGATAATATTATTTGTACCCATTAATCCGTCTATAATAATAAATGTAACTTCCTTACTATTATAGTATCCTGTATAAAGAGGAATAAAAAAGATACTTGATAAAGCCAAAATACTTATTATATTCATAATTAAGGTTATGACATAATTCCTATTATAATTTATTTCTTTTTTTATTTTAGCTCCATAAATACTTTCTAATACTGTATGAATACAATAAACAATCATTACTATAATTGTAATAATTAATAAAAAAACATTACCAAAGCCAAATATATCAAAACTAATACCTAAACTAATCAAAACAATTTGAATGGCAATAGACATTATTGACTCAATCAAAAAGCATTTTTTTCCACATACATTCTTTATTCCAAAGCATATTTGACAAATGCCTAATATTACAGTAATAATTAAAACGGCAAATGCAACAATACCTTGTCCATCATTAAAATTAATTTTTTCTACAAGCAGCGTATCATTATAAGCAATTGCCAGTACACCTATCAAAACTAATATCGCACTAATTATGTTTAAAGATAGGCCAATTATTCTTAAAAATATTGAATTTTTATAAATTTTTTCTAATTTCTCTTTCATTTTCTTTCCCTCACAATTCATATTATACGTTTATTATACAACAAAACAGAAAAAAAATTAAATATTTATTTTTTACATATAAAAAAAGCCCATTTAAAATGGACTTAGTATTTATTAAATTATGCTAGGAAGTCCAATGAAGAACAAGAAACGTTCAACAGCGGGCATCTCTTGATATACAATTAGGATTCCTAAGAAGATAGGCGTTCGACAACATGTGTATCCTTGATCCCTATAAAATAAAATTTGGGTTCCACGGCAATCTTCCTAGCACCTATATATTAGCATAATAATCACGTAACGTCAACTTACTTAAAAGGCAAAAGTTAAAATTAAAGTAATAAAGGCCATAAATATTAAGCATATACCAATAAGATACATATACTTATCACCTTTAACATTTGCTTGATATGAAGAGTACTTATTAGCATAAGGCATAATAATTGCAATTATTCCAATGCATAATAAATCAATAGGAATTAAAAAATGCTTTGTATAAAAATTACCATCAAATTTTCCAAACATTAATACTAAATAATAAATAACATTAGCTGCGGCAATAGATGTAAAAAATAATGCAACACCTTTTAAAAGCTTTTTTTCTTTTAGGCTTAAATTTTTTCTTTTTTCTGTCATATAATCACCATTTTCAATATGATTATACTATAACAAAAAAGACTAGAAAAATCTAGTCTTTATTTATTACTTTGTAAGAGCAGCTACTAAATCTGCCTTCTTCATTGCAGAAATACCAGTAATTCCCTTTTCTTTTGCAATTACCTTTAATTCAGCAACAGTCATCTTGTTATAATCAACTGTAGCTTCAACAGCAACTTCAGTCTTTGGAGCTTCTACTTTTACAGCCTTTGGAGCCTTTACAGTTTTTGTTGCTTTAGGTGCTTCTTGAGCAACATCAGCCTTTGCAGCTTTTGCAGCCTTTGATTCTGTTTGAAGAACTACAACCTTTTCAGTTAACTTAACTGAAGGCATTGTAAGACCCTTCTTAGCAATTTCAACAAACTCAGTGAATGCCTTTGGATCATTAACTGCTAAATCAGCTAACATCTTACGGTTAACTTCAACACCAGCACGGCTAAGACCACAAATAAATAAAGAATACTTTAATCCATTTTCCTTAGCTGCAGCATTAATACGTTGAATCCAAAGCTTACGGAAATCACGTTTCTTTTGCTTTCTATCTCTGTATGCATATTGCATAGCACGCATAACTGCTTCATTTGCAGTTCTATAAATTGTATGTTTTGAGCCAACATAGCCCTTGGCTAATTTTAAGACAGCCTTACGTCTTCTTCTTGTTGTATATCCACCTTTAACTCTTGGCATGATAATTACCTCCTTAAAATTTTAAATAGTATAGCGATTAACGCATATTAGAAATTAATGATTTAATTCTCTTCTCATCTGAAGAATGTACTGATGTTGACTTTGATAATGCAACATTTTCCTTATGAGTCTTATTAGTCTTTAAATGTCCTGTATATGCATGACCACGCATAAGCTTTCCAGAACCTGTTACCTTAATTCTCTTTTTTAAACCACTATGAGTCTTTTGTTTTGGCATTTTAATTACACTCCTTCTTATTTATCATTCTTTGGTCCTAAAACCGTAAATAATGATTTACCATCTAGTTTAATTGGAGATTCTTGTTGTGAACAATCTGCTAAAGTATCAACAAATTTTTTCATAACCTCTTCACCAATATCTTGATGAGCAATCATACGTCCATAGAAACGAAGTGAAACCTTCACTTTATTTCCCTTTTCAAGAATCTTTCTTGCATTTCTTGATTTAGTCATTAAGTCATTTTGCTCAATAACTGGACTAAGTCTTATTTCTTGAACTGAAATTACTTTTTGACTCTTTTTCATTTCTTTAGCTTTCTTTTGTTGCTCGAAACGGAATTTAGAGTAATCCATAATTTTAGCTACTGCTGGGCTAGCCTCTGGTGACACAAGCACCAAATCCAAACCTCTATCAGAAGCCGCTTGTAAAGCTAAACGCTTAGGTAATACTCCAAGCTTTTCTCCTGTGTTTGTAATAACTAGCATTTCTTTACATCTAATGTCATCATTAATAATGGCATCATTATTCTTTTTTGGCTTGTTAATACTAGCCACCTCCAAAATAATTTTAGCAAAATAAAAAGGGACATAAACGCCCCTATAAGTTACAATCGATTTAACTGTGACATTTTGCCTACCAACATAATCAATCAGGCGAGAAACGGGCGTTTCTTCTTTCCACTTATTTAATTACCTTCTATATTATATACAATACAGAAAGTTATGTCAACTGTTTTTTTATTTTTTTGAAATATAAATGATTGATAAGAAAATTATTAAAAATATTAGTATATAAAGTGGTGTATTATTTTCAATATTTTGATTTAAAATTACAAGTATAGGAAAATACTTCCTTATCTTGATATTTTCTTTAACAAAGTTTAAAGCCAAATATATTATTAGGGGGATTGCGTCAACAATAAAAATACGAAGAATTTTCATCATTAATAAAATTAAAACAACGTTAAAGCAACTATATAATATTATAAAAATACCTATTTTTAAGAAAGTAACTTTAAAAATAAAATTTGGATACCAAATTAATGGGATAATACCAATGATTAATACTTGAACCAAGCTATAATAAAATGCTATTTTTAGTGATGTGATAAGTTTGGAAAAATTTAAATTAACTCTAGTAACACGGGGAATTAAAATAAAATTAATTGTATTTACCTCTTCTTTTAATTCAGATAAAAATAAGGTTGGAATAATTACACAATTTAAAATCATTAAGAAATTTGAAGTAGATTCTAAGTAATTTGCGATATAATCATCCTTTATAAAAACAAATTCAGCCTTATCAAAACCCAGACTAAGGTTATAATATGAAACAACTGCTAGTACAAATAACGTTGCTATAAGGATAATTAGATTTTTTGTGTTTAAATATATTTTCATATAAAGGTCGGAGATATATTTTATTCTTCGCATAATTTTCCATCCTTTATAAATATCTTTTTAGCATTAATTTTAAGTTTTTTAGGTATTTCGTGAATTGACATAACTATTACTGTGTTTGATCGTTTTTTCAAATCCCCAAAAAAACTTTTGATGGCTTCCTCATCAAGCCCCTCAAGTGGTTCATCGTATAAAATAACATCATATTTATCTAAAAGCGAAATAATAATTCCCACCTTTTGAATCATTCCTTTTGATAATTTTTTAATTGGCATATTTTCAAGCCTATAGTTCATAGCAAGCTCTAAAAAGCTACCCATGCTTTTATTAATTTTACTATATTGGTTAATAAGCTCATATGTCATAAGCTCTTTAGGAAGAGTAAGCTTTTCTGGCAAATAAAAGATATTATGCCCTAATACAGTCCCTTCATAGTTGCTATCAATCCCGGCAATAATTTTAAGCAATGTTGATTTACCTGCACCATTTTGACCAATCAAAAAATAAATTCCTGGTTCAAACTCATAATTAGCATCATTAAAAATGATCTTATTTCCAAAGCTCTTTTTTATATTTTGAAGTTTAAGCATAAGATCCTTCCTTTAATTTCAATTCCAAAAGGTTAAAATTTGAATTTTCAATTATTCCAATCATTTTTTTATCAGTTTTATATATAAAATAATAATATAGCATTTGGCTATCAGGGACAAAATATGTCTTTTCATTTTCACTATCATGATAAATTTTAGGAAAGCTTAGACCATTTACCACATCATAGTTTTCATCACTTATAAAAATTCCTTCTTCATTTTTATTAACTGCTATGATTCTATTTTCGAATTCTTCCATTATAATATTTCCAATTTGTAAATATAAGCTTTTTTCTGGCATTTCAACATGCAAAATTACATTATTATAGCTTTTATTTTTTTCTAAATTCAATTCAAATAAAATAAAATAACAGTAAACATCTTCATTAAAAGCTCTTATTTTAACACCATTTTGGACCCTGATTTTTTTTAGTTTTAAAGTGGTATTTTCTGTTTCAAGATAATAATTTGGAAGTGAGCTTTCAAAAATACAGTCAGAACTATCAACAAAAATAGGGATTTTAATTTGCTGATTTTCAATGTTTACATGATATTCTTCTTTTGTAGAATAATAAGTACATGTCTCTGCTTTTTTATAATTAAATAGAAATAAAATAAAAATAATTGCAGCCAATAAAATACAATCCTTAAGATATCTCATACCTTAATCTTCTCGATTCTTAAATGTGAATCTGTAATTGTAAAATATTCAAATCCACCTTCATTACGCCTAAACCACCACTCATAATAGCTAGCAACGCCATTTGTTAATAAACCTGACCCCTGAATATAAATAATACACACAGTTCCTGGGTCAATATCAACTTCTAAATTTTCCTGTTGCTTAACAAGCTGTGTTTCCTGATAACTCCCCTCTAACTTTAAGCTTGAATCTAGACCATTTTTAAATTTTTTTATCGTACCTGAAATATCATATTTTATTGTCCCTGTGCAGCTTATAGATGTTTTAACACAATTTTCAGCGCTAACCTGAACTTTATACTTCAAGGCTGTTGTGCCACTATTATACATACTAAATACTACATTAGATATAAAATCAACCTGAACATTTCTTTGAAAAAAATGATATCTCCATCCTACAAACTTTCTATCACTTACAAGCTCATATGCTGATTTTAGCTCTTCACTTGAATAATCTCTTAAAAGTTTTCCATCTGTAACATTAATACTTGCAAATGCAGTATAATCATTTACATCAGCTTTTACTGCTTGGTCATTGAAATTAATTAAAATCGTTATTAAAAGAATCAATAAAATAAACATATATACTTTTTTCATAATGATGTATCCCTTTCTAATATATATGTTTTATTAATATTAATTTTTATTCACACTTTTCACTAATATAATATCATAATAAAGCTTAAAAATCTAGTTTTTAAATAACATTAGCTTTTAATGAATACTCTTAATTTATATTAATTCCTATAAAAAAATAAAAATAGAGAAAAATTCATCATATAATATATAAAACAAGTATTTATATCCTTATAATGAATAAAATTTCTCTATAAATTAATATAAAATTTTAAAACGTCTAAATGAAATTCATAAGGAATCTGCCTAAGAAGTTCTCCAGTTAAAAATCTTATTATCTCATCTAAATTATTTTGATAATAAATCATTTTCTTATTTTTTATATCTGCTACAATTAACGCAAAAATTGGTAAAAATAGTGTAATTATAAAAATACAAATTACATATCCAATACTATCACCATTATATTATATGATTATCCCTAACTTTGTTTGATGCCAAAGAAAAATTTTTCTTTTTTGATAATTTAAAGTACTCGTTAGCTTTATCTAGATCAAAATTTTCATAAATAAGACCTAGAATATATTCAAACTCACCAGCTTTTTCATCAAAAATGTATCCATTTTTTATTGAATCCTCATAAAATGGAACAGCTTCCTCGTCAAGTTCTAGCGGAAGTATTTCAAAATATACATATTCTTTTTCCTCTTTATTCAATCCATTAACAGTTCTAACTAAGTTAATTCCAATAGGAGTACCACATTTTAATGACACTTCATTTTGAAAAAAAATACCTTTATCTAAATTTTCATCTATTTTTAGATCAATTAAATTAAGCGGATATTCAAACTTTTTATTTAAATCACTAGCTTTATTAATATAATCAACTGAGCTTCTTCTTATGCCAACGCAATTAGAAATTGCTTTTATCCTTAAATATTTCATTGTAACCTCTTTAAATTAAATTTAATAAATCTGGGCTTACCCCTCGCTCCTTAATTATTTCCATAATTTTGTCCTCATCTTCATCAGATAAATCTTTATGAGCAAGTTTAGCCCCTTTTCTTATTACATATCTTAGATTATCTTCGTCAGATAAATCAATTGTTTTAGCTTCTTCAACCAACTCTAAGACATCATTTTTATTAATGTTATATTTATTAATAACATCAAAAACATTTTTAAAATCCATAAAAAATCCTCCTGTACATAATATGCCAGGAGGCTATAAAAAATTACTCACTTTTTAATTCACGACTAAGCAAAATCTTAACCGCTACTTTAACGTCAAGATGATCATATAACACCTTATATGCCATACTTAATATTGGTAATTCTAAATTATACTTTATTCTAATTTCCTCACATGCTTTTACTGCTCTTACACCTTCAACAACATTTTTAGAATTCTCAATAACACTTTCTAATGTCTCGCCATTACCTATGCGCATACCTGCTTGAAAATTTCTTGATAAAGTTGATGATGCTGTAAGCATTAAATCACCTATGCCAGTAAGGCCATAGCAGGTAGACTCTTCTCCACCCATTGCTTTTACGATTTCAATTATTTCACGATTAGAACGTGTTAGAAGGGCAGCTCTAGCATTCATACCAAGATCAAGGCCCTGGCAAACGCCTGAAATTAATGCAATCGCATTCTTTACAGCACCACACACCTCAACCCCTATCATATCAGATGATGTATAAACACGAACATAATTAGGATTATTAAATAGCTGTTGAATATATGATGCGTCAGAACTATCTTTTGATGCAGAAACTAAAAGTGTAACCTTACGGTGCATAATTTCTTCCGCAAAGCTTGGCCCAGATAAACATACAAAACCTTTAATATATTCGATTGGTAAGACCTCTTCAATTATTTGAGAAACTAAATATGATGTTTCTGGTTCAATTCCTTTAGATACATTAACAAATATTTTAGGTGTTTTAATATGACATCCAATTTCTTGAATGACACTTCTCATTACCTTAGTTGGAACACACAATAAAATTATATCTGAAAAATTAAGAACATCATCCAAACTCAAAGTAGCCCTTATTCCTTCCGGAATAGAAATATCAAAAAACGGATGTAAATGATTAATATTAATCTTTTCAACAAATTCTTTATTAATATCTCTAATTAAAACATTGTGTCCATTATCAGATAAAATTTGTGCAAGGGCAGTTCCAAAGGAACCACCACCAATTATTGATATATTCACATCAATCACGCTTTCTCAATGATAATTTAATTGGTGTACCAAAAAAATTAAAATTCTTACGCAATTGATTTTCTAAATATCTTAAATATGAAAAATGAACATAGCTTGGATCATTTAAGAATATTGCAAATGTAGGAGGCTTTGTGCCGACCTGAGAAATATAATAAAACTTTGGTTTCCCACCATTAAATTCTGCAGGAGGATTCATTGCTATTGCATCGTTAAACACATCATTTAAAATACTTGTTTGTACGCGCTTATTATATGATTCATATGCAAGCTCAATTTGAGGGAATAGCATCTGAACACGCTTGTTTTCTAAAGCACTTAAGAATACAATTGGTGCATAATCTAAGAATTTAAAGTTTTCTCTAACCTTCTTAGTCCACTCATTCATAGCCTTAGAATCCTTTTCAACCGCATCCCATTTATTAACAACAATAATTGTAGGACGATTGTATTCATCACAATATTGAGCGACATGCTTATCCTGCTCTTGAAAACCAGTTTGTGCATCAAGAACGAGTAATACTACCTCACTTCTTTCAATCGCATCAACTGTACGAATAACCATATATTTTTCCATATTTTCATAGATTTTTCCACGTTTTCTAAGACCAGCTGTATCAATAACTACATAATGCTTACCATATGCATCAAATTCAGTGTCAATCGCATCCGTTGTAGTTCCTGGCACATCAGATACAATAACGCGATCATTATGAAGCAAAGCATTAGTCAATGATGATTTTCCAACATTTGGACGTCCAATTAAACTAAAGCAAATACTATCCTTGTATGGACGATCCTTAATTTCTGGTAATGCATCAATAACCTTATCAAGAAGATCTCCAACACCAACGCCATGGTTTGAAGAAACAGGAATTGGATCTCCAAAGCCTAAGGCATAAAATTCATAAACATTATCCATAAATTTTTGGTCATCAACCTTATTTACAGCTAAAATTACAGGCTTATTTGAACGATATAATAATTTTGCAATATATGTATCATCATCAGTAACTCCTGAGCGAGAATCACAAAGCATGATAATTACATCAGCCTCTTCCATAGCTACTTCAGCTTGAGCTTGAATTTCAACCTGAAAAGGCGCGTCAGAAATTTCAATACCACCCGTATCTATTAAATTAAATTCATGACCTAGCCATTCACCCTTTGCATAAATTCTATCTCTAGTTACACCAGGAGTTGAATCAGTAATGGATAACCTTTGGCCAATTATACGATTAAACAATGTTGATTTTCCAACGTTAGGACGACCAACAATCGCCACCTTACCTAGCATTTACATCAAACCTTTCTTAGCTTACTTTAATTGATCTTTAAAAATATCTCCTAAAGTTGTAGCCTTTGTTTCATCTTCATTTTGCATATAATTTTCATATTGTTCTCTTTCTTCTTGAGCTTTATATGCTTTTTCTGATAAATTTAAAATCCATTTTTTAGGATTAAATTCGGTAACAATACAATTAACATCGTCACCAACCTGATACAAATCAGTAGCTTTTAGTTTCTTTTCGCCACCATCAACAGCATTAAATGGTAAAAAGGCATCAACACCAAGTAAAGAAACTACAAAGCCATTTTCTTTAACTTCTGTGATTTTTCCTGTAACCTTAGAACCAACAGATGTTTCAACACGATTCCAAGGATTATCAATTAATGGCTTTCTTGAAAGACCAATCTTTTCATTTGCATCATCAAAGCGAATAATTGATACTTCAATTTCATCACCAATTAGTAATGATGCCATTAAATTATCATTAGGATTCCATGAGAATTCTGATTTATGAAGTAGTCCAGTCACATTTTTTTCAAGTTCAACTAAAACACCAAAAGGCATTTTATTTATAACATGACCCTTTACAGTATCAGAAACATCATGAGATTCACGATACAATTGATATGGAGTTTTTAGCAATGCCTTACGTGAAAGTTCAAGTTTTCCATTATCAGTATTAACAACAAGACAATCAACCTCATCACCTTCATGAAGAATATCAGAAGCAGACTTAATAAATTGATGATCGACATCCTTAAGTCTAATTAAGCCTTGAACCTTATCAAATTTAACAAATGCTCCATAAGGAACGATACGACAAACAGTTCCATGAACTTTATCTCCAACGTGGAATGTCTTATATTCCTCTTCTCTTTCCTTTATATATTCTTGATGCTCAGCTTCCTTCTTAGCTACATATTCCTCATGAGCACGTTGACGTTCTTCATAAGCATGCTGACGTTCCTCACGAACAACCGCATAACGTGAAACATAAGCATTTTGCTTATTATCATCATAAGAAATAAGCTTTACAGCTACAATATCGCCCTTTTGAAGTGGTGTTTTTAAATCCTTAACTGACATAAACATATCAATTACGCCATTATTTAAAATATATCCCTTACCTTCAATAACACGAATAACCTTAGCTTCAACATTTGTTTCAACGGGATTATTTTCCTTAAACTTTAAATAATTGTCCTTCTTTAAAGTATTTAAACGTGATAATAAAATATCGCTATTTTCACCTTCAGTAATTTTAGTGATTTCAGCTTCAATTACATCGCCAACCTTAACAAGCTTCTTTAAAGAATCAACACTTTTATCAGTTGTATAATGATCTAAATAAATTGTACCCTCAGTAAAAGTATTAAGATTTACCTTAGCATACTTATCAGTAACCTCAATAACCTCACCTTTTATTGTATCATGAACATGAAGTTCACGTTCTCCTTCTTCCTTAAGAAGTTCTTCCATTGACATTTCCTTATTTTCCATCTTAATCCATCCTTTCACAAACAATACTAACAATAGTATTGCACACTTCTTCAATTGTCATCGAAGTTGTATCCACTAAAATAGCATCTTCAGCCATTCTTAGTGGTGATATTTCACGATGACTATCCTTGTAATCTCTTACTTTAATATCATTTAGAACCGTTTCATACGATTCATTAATACCTTTAGCTTGTAACTCCTTCATTCGTCTTTTAGCACGTTCTTCCGGAGTAGCGGTCAAGAAAATTTTCACATCTGCATTTGGTAAAACAGTTGTACCAATATCTCTTCCATCCATCAAAACATAACCATTTTTAGCACTTAATCTTTGAAAATATACCATCTTATCTCTTACAATTTTCAAAGAAGATACCAAACTAACATTTCTAGTAACCTCAAGGTTTCTGATTTCACAAGAAACATCCTCTTGATTTAATAATGTCTTATCGTTGATATACACTACCTCAATGTCATCCATAAAGGTATATTGCGATTCATCCGCTAAATCAATTCCTCTTCTTAAAGCTTCAAGTGTTACAGCACGATACATTGCACCTGTATCAATGTGAACAAATCCAAGCTTTTTAGCGACGAGTTCACTAATTGAGGACTTTCCTGACCCGGCAGGTCCATCTAAAGCAACCTGAAAATTTTCCATATTCACACCTAATTTCACTAAATTTCATACCACTATATTTTAGCATAATCTAATTTAAATGGCAATTTTAATTATTATGTTTTTAACTTAAATGTTTAAATATAATTTTACCTGTTTTTTCATCCATGCTAGATATAATCGCTAAAGACTCAACTCTTACTCCTTTATCCCTTAAAATTTCGCCGCCATTTTGGAAACCTTTTTCAATAGCAATTCCAACCCCAGCTAGTTTTGCACCAGCTTGATTAATGATGTCAATCATACCTAAAGTTGCACTACCATTAGCTAAAAAATCATCAATTATTAAAACAATATCGTCTTTATAAATAAATTGTTTTTCTATTTGAATATCAAAATCTTGGTCTCTTGTATAAGAATGAATTTTCGACTTATAGACGTCACCAATATTTTTAGAATTTGATTTTTTAGCAAACACAACAGGAACATTAAGCTTTAATCCTGTTAAGATTGCAAGTGCTATTCCTGATGCTTCAATTGTTACAATTTTAGTAATATTATCATTTTTAAAAAGTTTTGTCCATTCACCTGCCATTATATTTAGCAAATATGGATCAAGCTGATGATTTAAAAATGAATTAACCTTTAGTACATTCCCTGGTAAAACCTTTCCTCTTTTTTGAATTTCTTGTTCTATAATTTCCATATAAAATACCCCCCATGTCTTTTTACCATAATAGCATTAATTTAAAAAAAGTGCAAATTTTATTGTAATAATGATATAATAGAATTGAATATGGAGGTATTTTATGGAAAACTTTAAGCAATCACTTGCTGAAATAAATAATCTTGCTAAAGAGGAAATGAATCCTGAAATGAAAATGAAGATTATTAAGGAAGTTGCTAAACCCTATACAACACTTCTTACCTATTATGATTGTGCTATTGATGAAATTGTTACAAAATTAAACATTTTAAATAAAGAATATTCCTTAAATTCTGAGCAAAATCCAATTGATTCCATAAAATCACGTGTCAAATCAATTGATTCTATTGTAGAAAAGGCATATCGTAAAAATATTCCCTTTACAATTGAAGCAATCGAAGAAAATATAAGGGATATTGCTGGAGTAAGAGTAATTTGTAATTTCCCTGAGGATGTTTATAAAATTAGAGATGGTCTTTTAAATCAGGATGACGTTACACTTATCGAAGAAAAGGATTATATTAAAAAGCCTAAACAAAATGGTTATCGTTCTTTACATCTAATTATTGAAACACCTATCTACCTTTCAAATGGGAAAAAAAATATGATTGTTGAGGTACAAATACGAACTATTGCTCAAAATTTTTGGGCCGCACTCGAACATCAATTAAGATATAAAAAGAATATTGATGAAAAAAAATCTATTTCTCTTGCACTAAAGCTATTAGCTGAAGAATCGGCTAGTATTGATACAAAAATGGAGCTCTTAAAAAAACGTATTTACAAAGATAATAAACAGTAAAAGCAGCCTAAGACTGCTTTTTTTATTAGTCGCTATTCATTAAAAATTTCTTTTACATATTCCATATCAACTAATCTTATTATTGTATCGTCTTTTTTTGCCCAAGAAAAAGGATTAATACTTCCATACCATATAATCTCATCATCTATCACGATTGCATTTATTTCTGAATGCTTTTTTATTAATACTCTTCCATCAATATCTAAATCGGAAATAATTTCAATATTATTATTTAATGCCAACAACTCATCCATTTTATCTTTCACGTAATAATTACAATAAAATTTAATCTTTTTTGCGCTTTGTATATCATCATATAATTTGAAAGTATAATTATTATAAGAATATAAAATACTTGTTTTTTCATTATCATCGCATAATAAATAATCATCAGATTTATAGGCTTTCAACCTGAGTTGAAATTGATGAGCAAAAAGTCCCATTTTAATATCAACATAATCATATACTATAACCTGTTTCTTACCATCATGTATACGACCTATTCGTCCTAACGCTTGTGATACCTTTCCGCTCCACTTAAAGGGCATTGTCAAGAATAATGTATCAAGCGATGGCAAATCAAAACCTTCACCTAAATATTTACTAGTTGATATAATAACATATTGACTATCTATTTGCTTTATCTGCTCATTAAATGCTTTCTTATTTTTAGCATTATCTGTTCCTTTTGATTTAAATACATTATTACATTTTATCTTTAATAAATCATATAAAATATCTATATGTTCATTACGTTCTGTTAAAACTATAATATTTCTGAGATTAGTATATTCCATAATTATGTCCTCAATTATTTGACAATTTCTTTCATCATTTTTATATAATTCAGTACATAAATCCGTATAGGTCATCAAATTATAATCATCTTTTTTCTTAAATTTTGTAAATCTCGGTTTTAAAATTTTTTCAAATGTTGAATTTTGCTTTTTCATTTCAAATCTTATATCGCCAATAGATTTATAAACAATTTTTTCTAAATGATCAGAACGTTTAGGAGTTGCGGTTAAACCATAGACATATCTAGCCTTAAACTTTCTTATTATACTTTCATATGTCTTGCTAGCAATATGATGAATTTCATCTCCTATAATTATTTCATACTTATCATATATATCTAATTCATCATTTATTGATTTGATTGAGGCAATATCAACAATGCCAGTAATTTTCTTTTTTGAGCCATGTAATATACCTGGTGAAATTTTCTTTTCACCATCATATATTTTTGCAAAACTTTCTATTCTTTCCTTCCATTGTTCGATAAGCTTAACCCGATCTACTAATATTAAAGTTGGTCTTTTTAAACGATTTATTATTTCAAGCCCAATTACTGTTTTACCAGAGCCAGTTGGAGCCGTTAAAATACCATTTTCATATTGAATAAGACAATCAACTGCTTCTTTCTGATTTTCATATAAACTAATTGTTGATATAAAATTGATTTTAGATAATTTTGGTCTTTTATCAATTATTGCATATTCTACATTAGCATTTTTTAAAATAAACATCAAATCATTTAAACAACCTCTAGGCAAACTGATGTAGTCATCTTTTTCTTTATATAACTCAACAATCCTATTTATATTATATGTTGACATTCGTTTAGCCTGCTTTTCATAAAAATCAGGATTATAAAGTACAGCTAATCTTTTTAAAGTAATAAGTGCTTTTGAAGATAAACCGTTTTTCGAAAAATAAATATCATCGTCAATAATAACTTTAAAAATGTTTGAGAAATCTGATTTCATTAATCCAGTCTTTTTAATTTGCTTTCTATCTATTTCTAATAGCTCATTATTAACTATAATTGAATCAAACAATAGATCAAGCTCAATGTCAGATACTTTACTTACATTTGACAAATATTCTATTTGTTTAGAAATCATTTGAAAATTATCATCAACAAATACACTTGTTTTATTCTTTACGCAACATCCTTGCAATGGTAAAGCAATACAATTGCCATATCCATTTTTATCAACCATATCCTGTGATGGAAAAAACCTATCATATGATTTAAAACTTATACTTTTATTAGCTGACATAGCATTTAATAGAATATAATCTCCTAAGAGTCTTGCTTTTTTAGCATATACCAAATTACCAAAGAAAATCCAAACATGAGCTCCTTTAGCTGATTGTGATAGTTCTATTACTGCATCTATCCCCAATTTTTTACATTCGTTTCTATATGCAATTGCTGCCTTTTCAAACTCGTCATCATCAAAATCTATTGCTAAAAAGAAACACTTGTCATTATCTACTATTGGATAAATACCATATGATTTTATTCCTTTCATATGTTCGTATAAATATTCATCTTTAAGATTCGCATATTGCTTATTTAAACAATTCAAGCATGGCTTTAATATACCAGTCTTTATTTTACATAAAGAGGTATTTTTATTTTCACATACAACAAAATAGCCTTTACTACCATCTTTTTTATAATATTTTTCTGCAAAAACGCTCGAATTACCTTTAAAATAAGATTTGAATATTGATATTTTTTCTATAAGTGAAAGTTTACTTTTTTCCACAAAATTATATGTAATATTATTCTTTTTTAACAATTCTTTAAGGTGCAAGTTTTCTTCCTTTAATTTGTTATATTCTTCTAAAAGTTTATTGTAGTCCATCATTACCTCATCATTATTCTAAAAGCTAAAATATTTCATCATAAAATCTATATTATAACAATGCTTTTACTTTAAGATTTTATAAATTATTCGATAATTTATAATAAGAAAATTTACCAATCTTCGTTTCAATTAATAATGAATTATCTCTTAATTTATTTAGTGAATAAATTAACGTTCGTTTAGATACTCCCGTTTCTTTTATTATTTCCTCACTTGATACACCATAATTTGAAAAAACAGAGGCTTCACATAATAAAGAATAAATTTTATTATCTGATTTAGTCATTTTAAAATTTAAACTATAATTTCCTAATTCATCTTTACTGTACAACAATTTTTTTATTATAATTGAAAATTCATTTTGCAATATTAATAAAATTGTATTTAAAAATGTATTTAAAGAACCAAATTCATACTTGTCCGAAGCTTGTTTAAAAGCTTTATAATATTTGTCTTTTTCATGCTCTAATGCTAAAGAAATTATAAATGATGAATAGCTTTTTGTTTCTAAAAAAATACCATTAGATATTAAAAATCTTCCTAATCTTCCGTTACCATCATAAAAAGGATGAATAGTTTCAATCATAAAATGGCACAATATCATTTTAGTTAATACCTCAGTATTAGAATTATATAAATTAATAAATTCTTCCATTAATTTAATTATATTGTCCTCGCCTACAGTTCCTGTATGAACCAAGCTTAATCCATCTGTTATATAAACAGGATTTTTTCTATAAAAAGCTCCATCTGGTAGATCATTTTTATTTATCGCGCCATATAATATTTTATCATATACGTTTCTTATATCCTTATTTGATGTTATCCTAATACCCCCAAATTCTAATAGTTGTTTATACGCATTAGAAATCGAAATAATTTTTTTATCTTTTGAACATGAGGCCTGATTTATAATTTTAAATATATCATGCCTTGTTGAATTTATATTTTCAATTTTATTTGTAGCTTCAATTTCTTCTATTAAAAATGATTGAACAATTTGTCGTTTAGAAAAAGGTGTAAAGGAATTAATTAAAGAATCTAATTCTATAATTTTTTTATTAAGAGAAATAATCAAATTATTGGTTTGTGTACTTAAATAATAAAAATATTTATTATTGAGCAAATGAATACTGCTACTTGAGTGCTTTAAATTATTTATGTAATTTTCAAATTCTTCCTTATTCATTTTAAAATAATTAGATTTTACACTCATAAATATGCACCTCTATTTAAATATTATCATTTTGAAGTGCAATTTTCAATTATTTTTGCACTTGAAAACACAATATATAGTTTTGAAGTGCAAAAAATCAAGAATATCTTATTAAAATGTTAAAAGTATAAAAAGCTTAAAGATTACTCCTTAAGCTTCATTTATAAATACTAACCTATTATCCTTAAAATAATTCTTTATTCTTTTGCTATTAGAAAGATAAGACAAATAGCTTCTTACGGTTGATAATATTAGCATATATTTATTATATGTAATTTTCAACTTAAAATAATCAAAAATATACGAAGCACATTCTGTACAATTATGTTCCTCGTGTAAATAATCAAGTAAAATATTTATTATATCATAAATTGTATTTCGGTTAAATTCTACAACTGGTTTTATATTGGTTGTAGCTTCACTATGGGATGGAACAACCATTTTTTCCTCTAGTCCTTCTACAAAATTAAGCGAATCTAAATATCCCTTAACATCATAAATAAGTAATATGTGAGCTCTTTCAACTAAATCAATTGATCCTAGTGTATCTGCGACAAAATAAACATCATCACTTGTTTTTATCCCAATCATTGACCAATGATGTCCAGGAAGGTGAAACCATTCTACTCCCGAAGGAATTTCATCTAAAGAATATATTTCATCATTCATATCAATGTGCATCAGCTTACCATCATATTCATCTAAAGGATAGCCACCATATAAAAAGCCAATATCAAGCTTAGGGTCTCTAAAGAAACCTCTTTCTATCTTAGATGCTATCATCTTACAATGTGTTTTTGAATAAATATATTCCCATCCTCCAGCATGGTCAGCATGACAATGAGAAAAAACTAAATATGTGATTTTTATTCCTGCCTTATCAAGCGCCTTATAAATATGAGGTGCATCTTCTTCAGTTCCACAATCGAATAAAAGTGCTTCCTTTTTTTCATTTAGAACATAAACCCCACAATTAGTCGGCCCATCAACATAATATGTATTTCCTCTTAAATGATGTAATTCATACATATTAGCACCTCCAATATTCATCCTAAAATATACAACATGAGTAATAAAATTGCAAGTTTTTCTTTACTTAGCTTATGCTTAGTGTTAAAATTTTTATCAAAAGGAGGAAGTTATTTTGCTTAAAATTAAAGATATTGCACTTATGAGTATGATGCTTGCAATCTTAATTGTTTGTTCGAAAATAAAATTTAATATTGGTCCCATACCAGTAACTTTACAAACTTTTGCAGTCATCATTATTTCTTATATATTAGGAGTAAAAAAAGGATTAATTGTTTTCGGTCTTTATATTTTTCTTGGTGTAGTTTGCTTCTTACCCATCTTTTCTGGTGAGGACGCAGGATTTTACTATGTCTTAAAGCCTAGCTTTGGCTTTATAATTGGTTTTTTCTTATCGGCTATTCCTTGTGGAATAAAGTTTAAAGATAATTCTTTTATTTTTCTAATTATTAGAGGCTTATTAGGTCTTGCAGTTATTGATATCGTTGGTTTAATTTATATGGCAATCATTTTAAATTGCTATATGGGCGCTTCAAAATCGTTTTCTTATATTATCGCTAATGGCTTATCACCATTTTTAATTAAAGATATTCTTAGTGTATTTATTTGTGCCCTAGTATATGACAGAATAAGACCATCAATTGAAAAATTTAATCAAACAAAATAAAAGAGTCCAACATCAATGTTGGGCTTTTTTAACGCTTTCTTAGAATTCTCATTTTAGCACTATGTGAACGATTATTGTTATTTAACTCTTCTTCAGATGGTAATATAGGTTTTCTTGAAATAAGTTCAAAAGGAGCTTCTTCCTTTATTATAACTGGTAACCCTTCAGGGATATCAAGTGTTGATTTTTCCTTAAAAATAGATTTACAAATCCTGTCTTCAAGGGATTGGAAGGTTATTACAACCGCTCTTCCATCTGAATTTAGCATATCAAGTGCATCAAGTAATGACTTTTCAAAAACAGTAAGCTCGTCATTTACAGCTACTCTTAAAGCCTGAAAAACTTGTTTAGCAGGATGTCCCTTTTGCTTTAAAACCTTTTGAGGTAAAGCTGATTTAATAATATCAACAAGCTCAAATGTTGTGGAAATTTCCTTTTCATGTCTTACCTTATCAATTTGAAAAGCAATTTGCTTTGCAAATTTTTCCTCACCATAGCGATAAAAGATCTCAATAAGTTTTGATACTGGCCATTCATTAACAATCGTTTTAGCGCTAAGCTCTTGATTTTGATTCATTCTCATATCAAGAGGACCATCTAAACGATATGAAAATCCTCTTTCTTCCATATCAAATTGAAAAGATGAGACGCCCAAATCATATAAAATACCATCAATATGGTATACACCAAGTTCGTTAAGACGTTCCTTTAAATTAACAAAATTACTTTTTATAATAGTATAATTATTACCAACTGTATCCAATTTTTCCTTTGCACGTGAAATAGCATAATCATCTTGATCAAAAGAATATAAATGTCCTTTTTTTAGTTTTGACAATATTAATGATGAATGCCCCCCGCCACCTAAAGTAGCGTCAACATAAATTCCATCATCTTTAATATTTAGGGCATCAACTGCCTCTTCTTTTAAAACCGTAATATGTTCTGACATCATAACACCTCAAGTTATTATACCATATTTTCTTTTAAATTCCGCATAAAATAGAAAATAGATGCCTTTAGCATCTATTTCTATTAATTATTCAGATTTTTCTGAACTCTTACTAGCTACGACTTGCTTACCCTTGTAGTAACCACAATTTGCACAAGCACGGTGAGATAATGTTAATTCACCACAGTTAGGACATACAATCATACCTGGAACTGTTAAAGCAGAATGTGAATTTCTTTGTCTCTTCTTAGTCTTTGAAACACGACGGAATGGAACAATTGCCATAATTACACCTCCTAATTATTTTAATAAATCTTTAAGCCCAGCAAATGCAGGATTAATTTTTTCTTTTGGTTCATCATCAATTTCATCTTGAAAAGAAACGCCATTCTTAACAAATTTCATTGGCTTTTCAATTAGAATTTCTGACAATACCTCTTCTCTCGTATCAAGAGTTTGTCCTTCTACTAAGATAAAGTCTCCGTTGTCATAAGTCTCTTTATCAAAAGTATAATATTCACTAGCCTTAGTTTTAATTTTGTAAGGTAATACTTCAAGCGTAACAGCACACTCAAGCATAAGATTGATTTCAATATCAAGATCGACCTTATAAGAATCAGGTCCTATGTTTGCAATGGTTTCTATTACTTTGGCTCTATCTGATGATTTAACATCTTCAAAGCCATCTAATTCTTCATTAAAATCATATTCGCATTCTTCCTTGTGTGGAAACTGCATTTTTCTTAATTGAGCTAATGTATAACGCATAAAATCACCCTAGCATTCTAATTATAAAGACTACTAATATAAAAGTCAAGTATTTTTATACTTTTTTTGCTTCTAAAAAAATCATTTTTTATTTAGCCAAAAACTTCTGCTATTTTAGATAGCTTTATTTTAAATTCATTAAGACTTTCTTCTGAAATTGAATCTATTTTTTGTTTTCCAACTGCTGTTGTATTTTTTACTACATAATCAGGATTTCCATACTTAGTAACCAAAAGCTTATCCCCATTTACCTCAAGAACTAAGTATCTTCCACTCCCAGTTTTATAGATATCTCCAGGATAAAAAATATTTTTATTAATTTTATTTTGGGCCTTGTTTTCTTTTCTTGCATTTTTTAATAGGCTTCTAATATCCTCATTAAATTTATCACTAAATATAACATCATTAATATCTGCTATTATTGCTTTATTTTCAAGATAATAAACATTTTTATTATGAATAATTTTAATTTCATTTTTATCCTTTAAAAGTTTATAAAGTGTTAATCTTTTAGCATCAATAGCATATACTAAATACTTTTGACCATTATATAGAACAATATCATTAACATCAAGCTTTATGGTATTCAGAATTTGCTCTTTTATTATTTTATCATCATGCATATTATAAATAATTTTTGAAATATTAGATAAATCATTTTCATCAAGATGCTCTGAGAATCCTTCAAATGAGCTTGTTTTAAGTTCAAATAAACACATTAATAGAGCATAATCCCCATCATGACTTTTAAGTGGATAAGCTAGCGTATTTTTACTAGGAACAGTATGGGTAAGTGTATATCCATATATTCTTCTTTTTTCATATTTAACAAATAAAAAGGGTCTAATTTGATGATTATCTATAAATTTAAATTGTTCACCATATTGTTTTATTTTACACCAAATCACATCACCATATAAATATGAACTTAAAGCTTTTTTTGATTTGAAATATTTAATAAGTTTACGTATCATAGTTATATCCCCTTTCTTTTTTTATTTTATCATATTTTTTGTTTTTTAGTATTAAATTTAAATGGGTGATATTATTTTTATACTAATTTTAACTTTATTTGTTGCATTTTTAAGTATTAAATATTCTAATTTAGTAGTTAAATCCTTTCTTTTTACTGTAGATACCTTTGTATACATTTTAATACCGTCATTATTTATGATGTTAATCATTTCTAAAATATTGCAAGAAAATAAATATATCAAAAAAATTATTAAATTTATATCGCCTTTTTTTATGAAAGTTTTTGGATTCGAAGCTCTAGATGAAGTTTTTGTATTTTTATTCTCTTTTTTAAGTGGAAATCCGACATCACATATTTTAATTAATAATTTATATAAGAAAAATAAAATATCTAAGTATGAAGCCAACAGACTAAGTACATCTTTATGCTTCTCATCATTTTTATATCTATATAAATCCTCTATTATTTTTTTTAAAACTGATATTTGGCTTATTATCATTGTTACTTACATAATTCCCATTCTTTTCCTTATAAAGCCTCAGAAAAAAACAAAAAATGAATCACTCTATTTTTCCGATTGTCCCATTAATTTAACTAATATTATAAATGAATCCTTTGAAATTTTAATTAAAATATTTTCTTTTGTTTTCTTTTTTGATATTATAGCCTCTTTTTTAGTTCAATTTTTTAATATAAATCAAGCATACTCTTTTTTCCTTTCAAATATTTTAGATATGACAGTAGCTACAAGATTCTATTTTTCTTTTAATCGTATTATAAATATTTTTTTATATTGCTTTTTCAATGCTTTTTTAGGTATATCAATTCACCTACAAATCATAAGTGTTACAAATTATTTAAATTACACATCTTTTCTTCTAAAACGAAGTATCATTGGATTAATTAGTGGCATAATAGTCGTTATTTTATATTATAATTATTTTTTAGGTTTCCTAACTATTATCATGATTTTATGCTTTAAAATATTAAAAAAGAATCACCTCAAAAATGTGATTCCAAAGTTTTAATTTTTTAATTTTTTTTGTAAAATAAAGTCAATTAATAAATATAAAGCAATTAATGCTGTAAATATTATTGAGAAGATTAAATCATGTGAATAAATAAACGATAAGACACCACTAGCAATTAATGCCACACCAATAAATAACATTACAAACGAAATAATATTAATATATAATCTTGGATTAGATAGCTTAGCTTTTTTCAAGTTTTTTAATCCATTTTCTTTTCTAATAATATAAAACAATCCTATTCCCCCTAATAAAGTACCAATAACAATGGCAACAGTTGAGTAAAATAGCATTATTTTCTAGGCTCCTTTGCAACATAACATACACAAGAAGCACCAGGTCCGATATGAGAGCCAGATGCAGCACCGATTTCAGCATAGTCTATTTCTTCTACATTAAGTAAATCCTTTGTTTTTTCAAACAAACGCATCATATTATCTTCTGTAGCTGTAAATCCATATGTAACACCATATGCTTCATCACGTTCATTTTTCTTAATATATTCCTGAGCAGCTTTTAAAGAACGATTCATTCCTAAAGCTTGACCAAATTGTCTTATCTTTCCATTGGAATCAAGATCGATAAAAGGTTTTAATCCCACTAAAGAGCCAATAATAAGTTTTGTGAAAGATAACCTTCCACCCTTATGAAAATATTCAAGTGTATTACATATTGAGAAATATCTAATACGATGCTTAATGTCTTCAAGAACATTAATTATTTCATCAACGCTTTTACCCTCATCACGTAACTTACAAGCCTCCTTAATTAAAAGCCTTAATCCTGTTAGACAATTTATTGTATCCACAATATGAATATGATCCTCATATTCAGCCAAAGATGCAGCTAAATTTGCTGATTGAATAGTTCCTGAAAGTCCTGAAGAAATACAAAGTACAAGAACCTCTCTTTGTTCTTCCTTTGCTCGTAAAAAAACATTCTCAAATAATTCTGGCGAAGGTTGACTTGTTTTGGGAAAAACTCGTGAAGCTGTTAATTTTTTATAAAATTCCTCAACTGAAATGTTAATTCCTTCTTGATAATTTTCATCACCAAAAGTAACATTCATTGGAATTACTTCAACATCATATCTTGCGATATCATCATTTCTAATGTCCGAACATGAATCGGTTACAATCATTATTTTATTCATTATATATTCCTTCTTATCATGTATTATCTAACTCAAAAAACTAATTAATATCCCTTATACTAATTTTATTTTATAGTTTTTTTAAAAATAAATCAATATAAAGACTTAAATTAAAAAAATTATTTTTATTTAATGTAAAGTAGGGTTTTCATTTTTTCCTTATTATAAGTTTTTTTCGTATAAAAAAGAAAACAAATAAACATACAATTATTAATATTGACCCTAAAGTATCAATCAAAACATCCTTAAAGCTTGGACCTCTACCACCAACAAAAGATTGATGGAATTCATCACTGCATGCATAAATAAAGCATATAATAATAGGAATAATATATCTAAATAATTTCAGACTATCTGTTAAAAAAAAGAAAACAAGCAATGCTAAAATTGCATACTCAGTCATATGAGCACATTTACGAATTAAAAAACTCAATTTACTTAATAATTCTTTTTGCCTAATTGAAGAATATGAATCAAAATTCTTAACAAAAATTTTAATAATCATATTAACAATTTTTTGACTTTTACTTGCTGATAAATCACCATTTTGATTAGAAAACAAAAAAATAATAATCATCCAAGAAACTATTAAAATTCCAAATATTATTTTACGTGTATATTTTTTCATTCAATCACCATTTGCTATAATTATATATGTTAATTATACATTATTTTGTCTAATTTTGTGTGTATTTTTCCTAAAGAAATAAAATTTATAAGGTATACTTCTATTGGTGATATAATGGATACAACAAAGAATACTAAAAAAATCGCTAAAATTTTTAAAAAAATTACTACTTGGCAACAAAAAGTGGTCAAATTAGAAGCAAAAGAGAAGAAAAATAATCTAGACGAATACAAAATAAATAAGTTAAAAGAAAAAATAACACTTTATCAAAAGCTTTCTGAAACCTATAATGAACAAGGTAATGAGGCTAAAGTTAAACGAGCAATTATAAAAGAGAAACACAAGCGCAACCAAATCCTTTATGGAAACATTACCCAGGCAATCATAATTATTTGTTTTCCACTTGCTGTATATGCACTTTTTAACTCTTTTTATAGTCTTATTGACTCAATCATGGCTTCGAGAATAAAAAGTGCAGCAAATGCATCAGGTGTAATTAATATTTCAAATATTATGGTTATTTCCCAGATAAAATCAATGATATCTGCCTTTGGAGCAGGTATTGCTGGTGGTGGTGCAGTTTTAGTATCAAGATATTATGGTGCTGCAAACATAACAGATGCTAAAAAAACTGGTAGCAATATGATATTAGTGAGCATAATAACCTCTTTAATAATAATAGTTCTTCTTGTCCCACTAGCACCAGTTATTTTAAAGATAGCACAAGTCCCTCAAATATCTAATAGTGTTATTTTATATTTTAGACTTATCCTTGTTGAACTAATCTTTGTATCTATAAATAACATCTTCATCGGTCTTGAAAAAATAAAAGGAAATAGTAAAAAAATACTAATATTAAATATTACAGTTCTAATTATCAAGCTTATTCTTAATGTTATATTTGTTTTTGGTATTAAGGTTGATTCAATTATTTATTTAGAGATTGCAACAATAATTAGCCAAGCAGCATTATTTATTTATAGCTGCTTCATAATGTTTTCAAAAAAGAATATGCTTCAAATTTCTTTCAAAAATATGCGACCTCAAAGTATATATATTATTCCCATTTTAAAGTTATCAATTCCTATTTTCTTAGGTAAATTTGTAATGAGTCTAGGCAAAACAACCGTTAACGCTTTATGTGGAAGCTATTATGGTGAAGCTACTAACGGCTTAATTGTTGGAGCTCTTGGAGTATCAAATAATTTATCTGGTTTAGTTACTAATACAACAAATGTATTTGAAGAGGGCGAATCGACAATTGTTAGTCAAAATATTGGCAACAAAAATCTCGATCGTACAATTAGTGCGTTTATAAGAACTTTAGCGATTGTAGCAATCATTTCTCTTATTGGCTATATCTGTGTACGCTTTATTTTTATTGATCAATTAACTGCTTTGTTTAGCATTGGAAATAAAGAATCCGAAAAAATGTCATTATATATTAAAGAAATATTCGTATATGATTCTCTTTCTATTCCATCCCTTGGACTTACAAGTGCTTTACTTGGACTTCTTTATGGATATGGAAAAACATTTCTTTCTTCAATTTTAAATTTTTCACGAATTGGAATTCGTATCATATCTCTTGTAGTATGTCATAGCATTGGTTTAAATTATACTGCGGCAGGTATTTCTATGGGTATTTCAAATATTTTAATTGGAATTATGGCATTATGCTTCTTATTATTTTTCTTAGTTAATCTCAAAAAGAAAGGTTATAAAGGATTATATTTAAGTCAAAAAACAAAGTGAAAACTAATTCCACTTTGTCTCATAATCATAAGATTTTAAAATAAAACTAGCAAGACAAACAAAAGCTATATATGATATATAAATACCAGCAGTCATTGTTGGTGTTTTTTTATAATAAATAGTGACTTCGCCACTTAAATTTGTTTTAAATGCTACGTATGATTCATTATTGAATGCTTCAAGTTCATGAATAACACCAGCATTATCCTTAATTAAAATATGATAGCCCTTATAATAAACACGAGCTACTTCTACAATAGATTCTGTTTTATTATCAAGTTTAAAAGTAATAACGCCATTATTATAATTATAATTAGAAAAAGAAGCATTTCCTGAAATCAAACCCGGGTGATCAACTGGATCACCTTTTTTTTCATTTGCAAGATAATTCGAATAAATTTCCCACCAAAATTTTGATTTAGGTGTTGATGCAAAAAAATCAGTTGTAAAATATTCTAATTGCCATCCCGTTGAATACATATAATATGTATCTTCTTTTTTGATGGAATAATTTTCGTTCCAATTTGATTCAGCCGAATAATAAAATTCATTTGTACTAATTGGTTTCATTATAACAAATAAAATACCAATTAAAACACCACTGGATAATCTTGCTAATATCATCATTCTTTTTTCTAAAATAGAAAATAAAATACCAATAAAAATAGCTAAAAATAATCCTAAAAAGCCAAATAAACGCCAAGAAAATTGAATATTGTAAAAAATTGATGGTAAAGCTTTCCAAAATGGCCCACAAAATATTAACAATATGGCTAATACTGATAAAAAGCCAAAAACAATTAAATCTTGCCATTTATTTTTTGTTTTTAAAATTTTAAATGGAAAAAAATATGCAATAAGTACGATAATTATACTAGAGTATACTACATAATCTATATCATAAAATAAAGAAAAAACAAATGATAGAACAAAAGATATAATAAAAAGAATCAAAAGAATTAAATTTCTTTTACTTCTTTTTTCAAAATATAAACTAGAAAACGCAATAGATGCACTTAAAAAAATTCCTAACAAAGAAAAAACAAAGAAATTATTAAGATATTTAAAATTTAATCCACAAATAAAATAGGCCATACTTGATTTACTACTTGACATTACAGCATCAAGTCCTGTCCTCATTGCTTCACTATCAAAAACACGATATAAACCTGTTTTTTTTGATTCTAATAAGGGTAATAAAAACCAGCTTGATAAAGTTAAAATAAAAATAATCGAGCATAAAATATTTAAATAAAGATTTTTATCCTTTAAATGTTTATATAATTTATTAAATGTACATAAGGCATATACTATAACAAATATAGCAGTATAAAAAGCAGTAATGTTATGAGTTAAAATAAGTAATGTCATTCCTATTATTGTTCTAAAATAAGGTTTACGGCTTGATGAATAATTATTGATAATTTCATATACACCTAAAAACACAATTGGAACTATACTCAATGCTAGCGTTTCTGCATAAGCATTACGAACATAAATTAAACAAAAGCGATATGGGAAAAGAACAAATAATGCCGCTGAAAGAATACTTGATACCTGACGATTCGTAATTTTATAAGCTAGCTTATATGTATAAATTGAGCTTATAATCATTGAAATCATAATAACAATTTTCATTGCGGCAGTCAGTGACATACCAAAAGGTATAATTATTATTCCAATCAAAGCCGTAATCAAATGCGAAAAAGAACCATACATTAATCTTACACCAACACCTAAATAATTAGCTGTTTCATAATTTAAGTAATAATTAAAATTACCACTTCTAATAGAATCATATAAATCTTGAATTTGAGCATAGTGAAATGCATTATCATGACACCAAATATACCCCTTATTAAACATTATAATACAAGGAATAATAGCAATAAAAACCAATATTAAATATATAATTATTTTGTTATTTTTCCTCAAAAAGTGATTAATCCTCATTTTTCTGTCCCACTTTTAATTTACTATCTATAATATTTCTTAAGCCATTATACTTTTTACCAAAATATTCGTTCACCATAATAGCTATCATAACTAAAAATCCACCCCATAAAATACCACCTAAAACATCAGACGTAAAATGAACACTCAATATTATCCTTGAAAAGAATATTAATATCATCATTAGTCCTGAAATTGAAGATAGTAAAACTTTTTTTCTTAAAGAAAGCTTAGAAACCCATATCATATAAATCAAAAAACCATATAAAAAACTTGCCGTCATGGAATGACCTGAAGGAAAAGAAAAAGATTTTTCACTCATCCAATGATATATTTCATTGGGTCTTTGTCTTTTAACAATATTTTTAATAATTGTATTTACTAATAGCTGAACGGGTGTTCCAACTGCTAAGATCATAGATTTTAAGTCAAAGTGGTAAATCAATAAAATAATTATAAGAAAAGGAATTATAAAATAAACATAAGCTCCTTCAGTAATAATTCTTGTAAACCAATATACAAAATTATATTTTTCTCCTCTATATTTAATAGTAAACTCAACGATACTTTCATCAGTTTTATCTAATAATCCATTTGAAACTAAAATCGTCCAAGTTAACGCAAGTAAAAACAAAACACAAGCTATAACAAAAATTATTTTTCTTTTTCTCATATAATTTCCTCACAATATTATTTATTAAAAATTTGATTATTTTTTATTGTATAACTTTTACCATTTAGTGTCAACATACAAAAAACATTGACTAAAAGCCAATGTTAAAATTTAAATTATTTGGACTGTACTACATCCATTTTCAAGAGCAATTTTTTTCATTTTAGCTAATGTATCATCATCAACAATAACTTTACCAAAATAATTTAGACCTTCTTCTCTAACTCCAAAATAGCGATATTTTAATAATTTATATCTTACCCTAGAACCAATCATTTTGGAAACAGCCCTAACTGTTTTAATATTCTCTTCCTCATAGTTTGGAAGAATAACCGTTCTAACCTCTTCTAATTTTCCTTTTTTAATAAGGTAATCTAAATTTTTTAGAACTATTTCATTTGATTTACCCGTAATAAATTGATGAAATTTCGGATCAATTGCCTTTACATCAAGCATTACACCATCACAAATATCGATTAGAGAGTCATATTTTTCTAAGTTTTGAACACCATTAGAATCTATAAGACATGTTAAGCCTAATTTTTTAACTTCAAGAAATAAACATTCTAAAAAATGTGCAAAATTAGTACATTCTCCTCCTGAGACAGTAATTCCTCTAATAAATGGCCTAACTTCCTTAATTTTTAATAATACGTCATCAACACTCATCATTGTAATTTTAGGACTAGACAAATTTGGGCATACATGAATACACGTATCACAACCTACACATTTCAAACTATCCCATCTAACTTTACCATCAATAATAGAAAGTGCATTTACGGGACATTTAGAAACACAAAATCCACAATTTTCACAAGCATTAATTGTTTCAGGATTATGACAATATAAACATCTAAATGGACAAGTCTGGAAAAAAATTGACATTCTATTTCCAGGGCCATCTACATTAGAAAAATTAATAATACGATTAATTGGTGCCTTTTCCATAAACCTTACGCTCTAATGCGTGACCTCTTTCTTTAGCTCCCTTTCCAAAAATAGTACAATTATTAATTGATTGCTCACCATGCGTTAATTTATCAATTTCACTCTTCTTTACAAGATAACCTGTAACCCTAACAACATCATTATCTTGATTATAAGCTGTAAAATATCTTAATCCAGAATTAAAGGCGCCTTTAATAATATCTAATATAGCATCACGAGAATTAAGCCAAGTTTGATCGAATTTAAAAATATCTCCAACTCCACATGGAAAATACTTATGTAGTTTTGATTCAATCATTAAATGCTTATAAAGCTCAGGTTCATATCCAACCGGTATACGACAACCAGGTGCGTCATCAGTTCCGTCAGTATCAATTCCAACTTGTGCATGCATCTGATATTTATTATCACAAAGTGAACAATAAAGTCCTTTGTGATTATTAACCATTTCTTCAATTTTAGCTAAAATTTTAGCTGCTAAAGCTTCGGCTTTTTCATTATGACCAAAGCCAAGTGCCTTATCTTTAATACCTAAAAGATTATTTGTACATTCAGCTACTCCAACAATACCAACCATTCCTGTAAATTTTTCTCTTTGTACAAATCCTTCCTTAACTAAGAAATTAGATTTAAAAAAGCTTGATTCTTCAACAATGAATTTAATTCTTTGATCAATATTTTCAAGAATAAGCTTAACATACTTAGGCAAAACATTGTCCATAAAATCATCAAGACTTTTAGCTTCTGTGCTTATCTCGTATAACCTTAATCGAGGAAGGGTATAGCCACCACCACCAATATTAAGTGCATTATAACATGATGCAATTCCATAAGGATTGTTTTTATGTTCCTTACTATACATTTTATGATTTGCAAATGATGGCTTTGAAGTATAAAGCATTGTATCAATTGATGCAATAGCAAGATCATGTGGAGTAATATCATCATCATAAAGTAATGTAATATTAGGAATAGCAAGCTGCATTTCCTTAGTAAGATTTAAAATTAATCTTGTAATTTTAGAATCCTTAGGCCCAATATTAGCATGAACGAAGGAATCACATAATGTTTTATCAATATGTTTTAAAAATAGCTTTAATATTTCTTTTGTTTGGGGATTTGAAACTTCATCATCCCACGGCATAAATAAATCAGTAAAATTACCTAAATATACAGGATATGATGTAATTGAAGGCAAATGTTTATAAAAAATCAATAAATTATTACATGCTTCAAGTAATGTTTTAGCAGGCTCTAATTCTAAAAATTTACATCCTTTTTTCATTAATATATCATAATCAGGTAAGATGTAACGTGGTCTATATGGTGCATATCCTTCATTTAAATCGCATACCTTGCCTTCCTTTATAGCTTTATCCCATAATGGATTTCTTTTAAGAGTAGAATCCTCTGATTCTGCAAGGCGTGCAAGGGCTAATACTTGTTGAGAATATGTAAGTGTTTCATCACTAATAATTTGCATAACTTTATTTTTTCCCATAATCAAAATTTATATAAATTAACTTTATATATACTCCTTTTTTGAAATTTATAGTAAATCATTACTACATTACATCATACCATATTTAACTAATATATTTCTAGTCTTTTTTAAAAAAAAGATAGCTAAGCTATCTTTAGTGTTTAGTATCGCATAGCATTAAAATTCCTGCGATAGTATTTACAAAAATTAATGAACAAATCTTAAATGACATTGGTACCTTTTCACCATTATCAATCGCTTTCCAATAATACATAGTCATTGGTATGGTCCAGCACAAAGGAAGTACTAATATGCCTGATGAAACACATGCTAAAATCATAAATACCTTAGCAACTGTAGCTAACACATCATTTTCATCTTGTTTTTGAGATTCACAATTAATATTTTCCTTTACACCATCAACTCTACAACCGCAATTAGGACATACAAAAGCATCATCTAGAAGCTCATGACCACAATGAGAACAAAACTTCATATCAAAAACAACTCCTTTTCTTTTGACTAGATTATACATTCTTTTGTTTTGCTTTCAGAAAGTCTTTTATCAGAGACATATCGACACCTTCAATTTCTATAGGTTCATGTAAAACAACAGCACCATTTTCCATACTTACTTTCCCATCAATAATTTTATCCGTTATTGCTTTTTTCTTACTCTAAACAATAAATCCTTATTATTTGAGGTACATAAAAGATTAACTTAACGCCTCTACATAAATCTCACACCAATTATATATTTTGTTTTCAGCTCATTTTGTAATAATTCATATAAATTCCGTTTCGAGAAGAGTCAGCACTTTCAATAAATAACTTGAATTTATATTCATCAGAATTAGTATCAAATTCATAGCGAATTTCAAAAATCCAAACCGAATCTTTTATAAAGTAACCATTATTCAAAGTGTTATTCCTTACATAATAGAACTTGTACAATTTACTCGGATTATTATCAAAATAGTCGGACAAATCTTCCTTTGGCTCTATAATATACCAATTTTCGTTTGTATCCATACTGAACTTTTCACTTCTTGGTTTGCCAAACATCCCGTTATAATTTGTTTTTAAATACGAAAAATAGATTTCTGCATTCGTCTTAAATGTATCTTCATTCGGGCAAACTTGTGAAAACGAATATCCACTGTTAAACCATGTATCACTTGATTGTATATCACCTGATAATCCTATTGGTGCAGTCAAACCAGCAAGGCCCTTTGTAGATAGTTCTTCTTCTGTAAACCATTTCGTTGCATCGTGAACAAAATTTTTATTTTCGTCATTGGCATCATTATTTCCACACGCAACTAAATTGACACAAGTAATTGATAAAAGTACTATATAAACAATAATTGACAATTTATTTCTTAACATATTCTTTCGACCTTCCTTTTATTAACATTTTATGAAGTAATTTTTAGATACTCATTCATCCTTTTTTAGTATTGTTATCAAAGCATAAGCCTTACAAATAAAGTATCAAATTACATTGAAATTATAGCACTTATTCGAGGAAATTGCAATCAGCTGTAAATGCCAACTAAAAATGTTGTTTTATGGTCTTTAAAAATGTAGGTTAATGAGCTACAATTTGATAATACAATTTACATAAATATGAAAAGTTAAGACCTACACATATAAAATCATTAATTATGAAGACATAGTTAAATAAAAAAACCGGATATCAAATGATACCCAGTAATCAATAGACATCTTAAATATAGATTAATACAATAATTGATTATTTAAATTTACTATTTCACTAATAATTATTCTAAGTAATAAGTGTTAGACAATAATTTGATATAAAATGATATATTTTTAGCAAAATAAAACACCTTTGATGCTATCGCAGGTGTTAGTCAGTTATTTTATCTTTTTAAAAAATCAATTAAATCTGATGGTGCCCTAGAAATTAGTAATGGACATTTCCAAAAAGATTTAAATCCAAATTTCCATAATCTGCTATACATAGGCAATTTTTCAAGATATTCATTTAAAGAGTTCTTATCTATCCATGCCACAAAATAACCATCTATTTTCTCTAATTCTAATACATCTATTATCTCTTCATCGTTATAATCAGATACAGCACCTATAATAGATGAAAGTCTTGAATCTCTTTCATTTCTAAGTTCATCATAATAGATCTGAACATGAACATCTATTGGAATACTTGTATAATGCTTTTCTCTTCTAATAATTTTAATATCACATTTATTTATACTATTTTCTAACGTCTTATACACATCAGGAATTAATGATGTTTTACATTCGATTTTTAAAGATTCATTATCCTTGTTTTTAATTACAAAATCAATATCAGTTTCAAATCCGTCAATTTCATAATCTATTTTCAATATTTCTATATCATTTGATTCAAATAATTTTTTTAAGTAAATTTCGCCTAAATATCCCCTTGCTTTTGAATCAAAAGCAACAAATTCATTTCTATTGCGGAGATTATCCTCAAAATGTTCTTTTCGTGCATGTTTAACCGCACTTAGAACATCATCTTTAGAGAAAACCATTTGTTTAATATCTGAATATTTCATTTATTTTATCAACTCATATTCAAAAAGCAATGGTTCAATTAATTCATCATAATATTTTTTCACATCTTTATTTAATCGAATAATGTTATTATGCAAATCTGGATTATCATATTTTTTCTCAATTGTTAATCCTTTTTGAACTTCTTGGAAAGTATCCAATTCTTGCATTATTTGATATACGCCATATTTGTAATTTGCTTTATAATTAGCTGTTTGTTTCGAAATAGATAGTAAAGATTCCCATCTTTTAATTAGTTTTTTATCAGATTCATCGAGGGTTAAGCTATTTAATTTATTTAAGGCAACTGTATTTGAATCAAAACATAACTGATTAACAATTAAATGGCTGCCTTGTTTTTTTGTTACCATATGATTATTTCTATATAAACAAGTAAATATTAAACTGCGCTTTAATAATTCGTTACAAGTTGTATAATCATACTTTCTATCGAATGTTCTCAATGTATTATCGTTGTTATACCATTTGTTTCTATCAAAAGTTAATTGAGCAATATACACAGGAAGCATATTATAATAATTATCTTTATTTAAATATGACTCGTTACCACGCTTTGTTGCATCAGCGATTGAATATAGAGATGCCAATCCTGTTTTTGGGGCACTTCCATTATTAACAAGACAAGCAAAAGCATTAGTAGAATCTTTACAAACGAAATATTGTGATGGACTTGTAAAGGATTTTTTTATTACAATATTTTCCTTATCTATATATTTGACAACTTGACGTTGTTTATTAATTTCAAACAATTGTAAAGGGAACTCCTTTTGCTCTGAAGCAACTGAATCATAAGAAGAATCATAATCCCACTTTATGCAAGTAACCAAAGCATCTGATGCATGGAAATGTTTTCTGTTAAACCCAAATCCCGTATCAAATTTTAAATGCATAGTTTTAGATTGAATATCATACCAATTAAAATAACTCGCTGGTGAATATACAACAAGCGAATCACCATTTTGTCTTAAATAATCTTTATAAGCAGACCAAATAAATTGTCTAACTGTATTTGCTATAGATGCCTTAGTATATCCTTCATCTATCATTCTTTCAATAATCCAATTGTTCTCTACACTTTTAGTAGATCTTTTTTTACCACCTTCACCGCTTGCAGCGTTAACAACTATAGCTGCTTGATTGTTTGTTCCACTAAAATATGGTGGATTTTCAAAAACAATCACTGATACCTTAGGATTATTAATATACTGTCTTATGTTAGGATCCTTGAAAAAGTCTTCAGTAAGAGCATCTCCTTCTTTTATTACTCCCTCACCTCTAACATATGTTGCAGCACTCTTTGGAACAACATATCTAACTCTATCTTCATATTGACGTCTTAATTCAAGCCATTCAAAGTATTCATAAGTATTTAAGATACAATGTTTTAGTTCTTCATCAGTCATCTTTTCCTCAAGATTTCCTGTACCTGCACATCTATCAATAATTACATAATCATTTCCTGCTGGAACTTGGATAATAGCCTTTCTTAACAATTCTAGAGATTTTTCAGAATATTCAACAGGTGTATAATAAGCACCAATTTCTTGTTGTAACATATCATCATTCAATTTATCCATGATATATCCAAACTCGCTGTTGTCATCAATTTCTTTTGTATATGAATTTATATATTTAAAAAAATTAGGCTGTCTTATTTCATTTAAAAAATCATTTTTATTAGCAGTTTTATTTTCACTATAAAATCTTCTTGCTAGAGCAATAACATTATTAACATCAACATCAACTTTTATATAATCACTAGTCTCAATTAATTCTTTAATTCGATCAAAACCAACTTTTCCATATTTGATTGTTTCCATTCCTGATACGTCAACAGAAAAATCATTATCGTTGCTTGCAGAAGAATAATAAAATTCATGAATCTCTTTAAAATAATTTTCACTTCTAAAATGATAAGCAACTTCATCATTTTGGCTTATTAAAATAATGGTATCTGGAACATCAATACCATTTATTCGTTTTTTAGACAAATATTTTATAGCTTGCCCCAAGACTTTATTTAGCGGTGCTGCTGCACTATTGATAACAGGTTTATGTTCAAATAAAACACCATTAATCACGCCATCAGTATTTGTACTATAATCTACGTTGCAATTCTCCTCATTAGGATTGCCTTGATATCCAAGTTCTTTATAAAAGTCAATTCTTCCTTCTGCTTCACTATTATAGTTTTTCATGTAATGCCTCTTTCCGAGGTCTCAAATTGTATAAATTGTTGGAATTTATCAAAGTATAGAAAAAAGTAGGTTTTATTTACCTAAAATAGAGATTTTTTAGAAAATATGTGATATAATTTTG
>OBKR01000154.1_pt1 | contig 86804 bp, 67 predicted proteins | sample 1518991 | NCBI WGS metagenome assembly OBKR01 (sample SAMEA2452117, study PRJEB22498) | human gut metagenome | biome: human feces; feature: human gut; material: feces | place: Australia | collected 2012
TCCGGGGCTTTTTGACTAATTGTTTAACTCGTCCCATTTTAACGGGACACTAATGATTTTATATTATTCTTTAGAGGACAGAAGAACGATTATAAAAATAGATTTGGTAAATCATCTTTTTATCCATCTATGTACAGGGGAGAACCTTTGAACCCAGAAGAATTAAAATTCAGATGGGAGAAATTGCATTCAGCCAGCAAATTATTAGTAAAAAGTATTGAAAATAAAAAGCTTACAGACAAAACTTTAAAAAGAAAGAAACTTATACAATGGAGTATTCTCCAACATTATGAAGTAACAGAAACGCCTTTAATCGATGTCACACAATCGTTAAAGGTCGCTTGTTCTTTTGCGTCATTAACTAATGATAGTGACTATGGTTATATATTCGTATTTGGCTTACCATATTATACTAATAGAATATCGGTTAATTCTGAGCATTATTTAACTAATATTCGTCTTATTAGCATTGCACCACCTGAAGCTTTACGGCCATATTTCCAAGAAGGTTTTTTGATAGGTGAAGATGAATTTAGTGAAACCTATTATGAAAAATCAGAGCTTGATTTGAATAACCGACTTATAGCTAAATTTAGATTCCCGAATAATGCTGATTTTTGGGGTGATTCTGAAAGAATGTTTTCTAAGAAGGATTTGTATCCAGAAAATGATCCTATTGAATTAATATGTAGTGAGATTAAAAAAGAATTGTTTTCGGGGATTGATAGAAAAAATGATATTTCTGCTGAATATTTTAAAGAGTTTATGCTTAAATGGGTGGATATAGAGAACGAACTAAAGCATCTATATACAGCGCACAATGATAAGAGTTTTGTTGCGCCATCCACCCTTATAAAGTATATAGATAATAAGGAGTTACAGCATAAGTTAAACAATATCAGAAGATTTAGAAATAACATGATTCATAATGCTGATTTCAATAGACTATTGCCCATTGAAGAGGTCGCAAATACACTTTCAGAATTGAGAAAGTACCTTAAAGACAATAACGAGTAAGTTTTAAAGTCGATTTAAATTATTGTAATTTTACGCTCGTCGGGACGGGTGATCTCGCCCTTGGCGCTGACCGTTCCCCGACCGATGAGTTTTCTGGAGAGAAATAATGAATGACACAGTTTATTTTACACTACCCAGTTTTACTCAAGCCCCATATCTTTTGCAATGCCCTGCATTAATAATGTCAAGGGGCGTTTATTGACATCTTTAGAATCGGGATAAAAGCCAAGATAAAATCGTTTGAAGTCATCAATCCCAAATGGAAAAAATCTTTTAAACATATTCATTAACTGCTCTCTATATGCTTTATTAAAAGTTTTACCCTTCCACACCACTTCTTCAGCTGCATCTGTAAACTGAGTATACAAATTATCTAAATGAAAAAATTCACGATGTTTATTTGCATTTTTATCGCCATCGTTTGATCTTAGTCTAAACTTCAAATTATCACTATCATGATTTAGCATATATTTAATAATGCTTTCACTTTCAATTGAAAAATAAAAAGGATTGAGTTCTTTATAGTCGTTGGTGTACATCGAATAAGTATAATCATCATTTTTACTTTTTATTTGATTACAATGCATACAGCTTGGTTGGAGATTAAAAAATGACGTACACAAAAAAGGATATTTTGATTTAGGATAACTATGATCTATTTGGAATGTTGCTCTATCATCATCTGTTGCAACTGTATATGAAGCATTGCAATATACACAAGCCTTTATACCTAGTTTTTTCATATAAGGCCTTATTTCTTTTTTTTGAACTGCATCATATCTCATTTTATCCACAATTATTTCATAGAATTTTTTATTGTTTGGATATCCTTTTATAGTTTTTACTAGATCATCATTTGTAAGAATAGTGAAATGTGTATGTTTATAATCTTCAAATTCATTCGGTTCAAGTTTTAATATCTCTTTATAATTGTTTATTATCACATCAACATAATCGGCATAATTTATTTTGCCCAAGTCTCTCAATTCATTAGCAAAATCACGTAATCCATCTATTGGCTTAACAAATTTTCCATTTCGGTCAGAAAAAAGTTTTTCAACATATTCATTTGCCATTCGCCTAATATCATCTGTTATTAAAATCTTTCTCATCTTTTAATCTTTTTATATCTAATAAATATTGAAGATGTCGTTTTATAATTGGTTCCTCAAGAGAGTCTATGATTTGTTCTGCTCGATCTTCATTCCATTCTTTTCCAATATTGTGTACCAACCATTTTAGTAAAGATGTTATTTTATTTTTTGCGAAATCTCCCATGAAACCATCATCAAGAAAAAAACTTTGTGCCAAAATATCATTAATATTGGCTCCAAAAGGATTCATTAAGTTCTCCTTACCTTTTTTATATCCATCTTCTAAATATATAATATTGCTTTTTCTCATATCACTCAACATAAACGGAGAATGAGTTGTAATTAAAAAATGGAATTTTACATATGTATTAAGATGCAGTCTATTAAATGTATCTATTATGAAGTTAATAAACTTACGTTGTAAATCAGGATGAAATCCTAATTCTACTTCATCTAAAATAATTGCGATATCTCTATAGTGAACTCTTCTTGTATTAACGGACTTTATATTTAATATATGATATATCAATGTACTTATAATGTAATAAAGTTGCCGTTCTCCTGCACTCATGTATTCTATAGGAAGTTCATTTTTTTTCCTTTTTGATTTAAGAAATATCCTATAATCAAAGAATGCAGGAGGTAAACATTTTATTTCATCTTCTATTGCTGTCGATTTATTTATTTTATCATCTATTCGAGCATTGTTGTAGTCTGACCATGTGAAAGTATCATTTTCATTACATATAAAGCCTTTTTCTACCATTTTAATAAAATTAATAGCCTGATTAACTTTATTAGTTATGTGTGAGTGATCTGCTTTTACATCTTTCGCAAGATCTTGTACATCTTTACATTGTTTTTTATTTCCTTCTCTAAATACATTGTTAATATCTGCTATTTCTGTATATCTACTATAAGAAGGATATGTACATGCTATACTAAGGACTTTATATACAACATATAAATAGGAATAAACCAGTATATTATTATTAAGATTAAGCTGGTCAATTTTAAATATATGTAGAATTTTTTTGGCTATAGAACTTTCTTTTAGCAATACATCTTTAAATTTTGATATTTGTCCTTCCCATTCTTCCTTTTCTTCTTTTTCATTTATTTTTTCTCCTACATCAAGTCTGGTAAATTTATAATACAACTTTTTCCAATCAAATTTATATTTAATATTTGCAAGTTCATATCCATATATAAACTCCTTATCTTTTTTATGATAATGAAGTAATAATAGTTCCATTCTTTGCCTTTGAAGCTTTTCTTCTTTTAGCATATCTATAGTACCATTATCACGAAATGGATTTATATTAATGGCAGACATGTAACCATCATTTTTATGAAAGATGTAATGAATCCAAGCTTCATTAGAGTCATCGGTTCGTAAGGTGCCATTTTTATTTAGTTTATAGGTTTTATTTGTTAAATAATCTTCATCAATATAAGCTTGTACGGAATAATTTGAAATAAGAGTAAAAAATAAATTTTTACACATTTCTATTTTTTCTTTTGTAGACATGTGATTTCCATCTAAATATCCGACAAACTCCTGATTATAATTTCCAAATCTCCATTTTTTATTTGCATAACAGAATGCAACACTCTTGTCACGACATATGATCTTGCAATCAATATCATTGATTGAATAAAATAAATCAGAATTAAGCCCTGCAACAAAAACATTATTTACACGTCGCATTCTGTCATAACCATGGGCGATAAAAACACTTAGATTATTCATCATTCTGAAAATAATTTCCAACAATGAAGACTTACCACTACCATTTTTACCTACAATAGCACTAATCTCAATGTTCTTTCCATAGAATTCGTTTATTGAGTTTCCATCCAAAAAAACATAGGTATCAGGATGTAATGATTTCAGATACATACATCCTTCATGTATTACTAATTTTTTTAATCTAAATGACATTATGTAATTTATTAGAGTAAACTAATATTTTAATTGATACAATATAATAAATTAGTGGACATTATATAAGTGAATTTGCCGCTCAAAAACAGCAGCAAACCGTTCCTGTTCGCTTTTCGCAATACCTAGTCGCGTAGCCAATAATCTCCATCCCTTGACGGCATTCAGTACTTCACTGATGATTTGCTGAGCTGACTGTTTCTGGAGCATATATTCCTCACAAGAATTCAGCAGTTCATTCAAATCAGATTTATTGGTAGAGCTATTGATCAACAGGCTCTGATACTCATTCAGAGTGGGATTTATATCATAAGCTGGAGATAAAGTCCACCCTTTGGCAGTCAGAAGAAAACCACGATTGCGGAAATGGTCATCTGTATTACCGATACAGATATTGAATGCAACTCTGCGATACAGTTCTTGCAGATTATCCTCTACGTTGGTACAGTTCTGAAGTATGAAATCAACAATATCCAGATATCCATGACCGGTATTGGCATTGTCACCATCATTCAAGCCCAAAAGAGTCATAGCTGAAGCAAAGTGTATGCGTTTACCGTCTTCCTTCCTGTCAAATCGTCGGGAAAGCAATGTATCGTATTTGTCGTTTGTGAAGATTACTCTTGTCTCTGCGGCGTGTATGCCGGCCTTCTTTGCCAATAGGTGTGAGAAATGTTCCCAAAGCCCAGTATCATAATCATCTTTGCGAGACGGAAACTTTGCAATATGCAGAATCTTGTTTTCGTCAATTACGCTTGCTTTTGGACGCGCCCCGCCAAGGGATGAGCCAGGTTGTACAAGTTGCTCGATCCAGCGTCTTTCAGGCAGGTGGTTCTCCTCTTCACTTTTTTCGATCTCAGAACTAGCAGCAATCAGTTCACGGATATCGGTTAGCGGTGGTATCCGTAGAACTTCACTTGCATTGATATATTCTCCTTCCAAGGATTCCTTAAAACGGAGACCATCCATGCGGGAGTAGTCTTCGATTCCGACAAGATAATCAAAGGATGAAAGATGGCGAATAGGACGCTTCTCCTCTTTCGCCAGAATCTGTTCTCTGCGATTTATCAATGTGCGGCCCCATCTGTCTGGGAGGGCATCAGAAAAACATCCGAAAATATCCTTACCAGGAGCTGTATATTGTTGTCCTGGATAATTATTCAAGTCATCACTAAGGAACAAGTTGCCATACTCCCTTAGCCAGTCATCACTATAGCAAAATCCATAACTGTCCGAGCCACGAAGTGATTCATAGCTCAGCTCTCCAATCTGCCTTGGTTCTTTAAGCCAATCGAAGTCAGCAAATACATATAGTCGTTTCATGGCTTATTCTTTTTTAGATGCTCTCTCTCGCTTTTTCAAACTTAAATCCTGTAAAGCCTTTCCCATTGCGTCTTCTTTGGCAAGCAGAAGTATATCATCATCCAGTTGAAGCGCATAGAGAACTCTGAGATAAATACCGATAGCTACTGTCGGTGCTCCCTTTTCAATCCGGCCAACCGTAAGCGGTGAACAGGTTGCGCGTTCGGCAACCTGAGCTATGCTGAGATTCCTGCGCAGTCTAGCCAGTTTGATCTGTTCACCCACTATCTGCATCTTCTGCTCCAGTTTTCTTGACAACTTGGTGCCCATTGTATTCTTCGCCATATTCAATATATCATATAATATGCAAATGTACTACTTTTTACCTATTTAATGATATGTTATAGGTAAAAATCTCAAGAATAGAAGATGTGATATTTAGTGGTTCTACACTTTTTCAAGCGAATAAATCGAATTCGTTACACTTTTTCTATCGAATGAAACTCCATTTATACACTTTTCCATCAAAATTGAGGCTCGAAATCTACACTTTTCCATGAAATCAACAACTTTACTTTATCCCTGTACTCATATATACGCCAATTAAAGTAAAGTCAAAATAAGGGAAGAAAAGAGATGGCTTCGCCAAAAACAGAGCATCCGATTTGCCGAAGCCTACCAATGATAAAGCCTGTTTTTTCTTTTGGCTGCAAAATCTTCGTGAATGCATCTTGCTTTTAGTTGACATCAGTTGGTGAAAATCCCACTTATTTTCGTACCTTCGCAACGGATAGGAAACAGGTGGACTTCGGACGGGAAAAGGGAGTATTCCCGTTGGTTCTGATTCAAGTGAAAAATGCGGCAAAACGGACGGTTTTTGGCCTGAAAAACAAGCGAGAAAAGACTTTTCTACCGTTTAAAACGCAACTCTTTCACATTCAGATTGTTCGGTATGCTGCGTCGGGAAATAAGTTGTTTTGTTAAGCAAAACAAGTTGATTTCGACGAAAAGTTATAAAGATGCCGTGGCATATACAGCTCCATGTTACGGGAAGCTATAGTATCTTCCCAGTACCAGCTAACTGAAACTCCAGTACCAGCTAAGTGGTACTGCAGTACCAGCTAGCAGAAACTGCAGTACCACTTAGCTGGTACTGGAAAGGATATTGTACTTCCGGCAACATGAAGATATATTCATGAGTCCGACAAATTATAGTAACCTGTTATATCGGATTGCAAATTGTGGAAATAATTGGCGGGATTGCCACAAATAAACATTATCTTTGCAAACGGAAAACGGTTGCAATCTGAAGGAAATCCATTTGTTTACAGCGGTGATGAAAGCGTATACCTATATAAATAAAGGCAGGTTTGAGCTTATAGATAAGCCGAAACCCGAGATTCTTGAGCCGACGGACGCTATAGTCCGCGTGACATTGTCCAGCATTTGTACCAGTGACTTGCACATCAAGCACGGCAGCGTGCCCAGGGCCGTGCCAGGCATCACCGTAGGACATAAGATGGTGGGCGTGGTGGAAGAGCTGGGAAGTGAGGTCAAGGGCTTCCGAGAAGGAGACCGGGTGACCGTGAACGTGGAGACTTTCTGCGGGGAATGTTACTTCTGCCGGCATGGCTATGTGAACAACTGCACATCGCCGCATGGCGGATGGGCTTTGGGTTGCCGTATCGACGGCGGACAGGCGGAATACGTGCGCGTGCCATTGGCCCAACAGGGATTGAACCGCATCCCCGATGGCGTGACCGACGAACAGGCTTTGTTCGTGGGGGATATCCTTGCCACGGGCTTCTGGGCTGCACGCATCAGCGAGATTTCGGAAGAAGACACCGTGCTCATCATCGGGGCGGGACCCACGGGTATTTGTACCTTGCTCTGCGTCATGCTGAAGCATCCCAAGCGTATCATCGTCTGTGAGCAGTCGGAAGAGCGCAGGGCTTTTGTCAAAGAGCATTACCCCGACGTGCTGCTGACCGCCCCTGGGGAATGCCTGGATTTTGTATCGAGGCACAGTGACCACCAGGGAGCGGACAGGGTGTTGGAGGTGGCGGGAGGCAAGGATACCTTCCAGCTGGCATGGCAATGTGCCCGTCCCAATGCCGTCGTGACGGTTGTGGCTCTTTATGATGAGTCCCAGACATTGCCGCTTCCCCAGATGTACGGCAAGAATCTCACCTTCAAGACGGGTGGGGTGGATGGTTGCGACTGCGAGCGGATACTACGGCTCATCGAGGAAGGACAGATAGACACCACTCCGCTCATCACGCATCGCTTTCCGCTGTCAAGGATAGCCGAGGCCTATGAGCTTTTCGAGCAAAAGAGAGACGGCGTGATCAAGATTGCCGTGACTCCATGATGGCGAACAAGACCCTGCTTTTCCGCCGTCCCATGAAAATACCCTAAGGAGGGGAGGCCATGTTCCTTCCTTAGGGTGTAATGGGGGAATGTCTGGGGGTTGTTACTTCTTCTTCATCGTGATCTCGATGACACCGTTCTTGCCGTTCTCTCCATACTTGTCTGTGGCGGACTTGCCCTTGTAGACGTTGATGGACTCTATGTCATCGGGCTTGATGTGGCTGATGTCGGTGACATGCTTCCCGTCCACCACCACGTAGGCTTTCGACGAGCAGACGGGGCTGGCCAGCGTGAGCCCGCTGGGATCGCCTGTCGCCTTTCCCTTTGACGAACCATTGAGCTGGAAGGATAGGGGCAGGTGGTATTTCACCTTCACGGCCTTGCCGTCCTGCTTGCCAGGTGTCCATTTGGGCATGCTGTTTACCACGCGCAGAGCCTCAGCGTCGAGCAGCGGATCCACGGAGCGCGCTACTTTGGCGTCGGACACTTGTCCGTCCTCGTTGACGATGAAACGTACAATCACCCTGCCTTGTATGTTCTTCTCGTGAGCTTCCTTGGGGTAGCGGATGTTCTCTTTCAGGAACTTCATCATCTCCGCGTTGCCGCCGGGGAACTGGGGCATCACCTCCACCACGTCATACACCTTGCCGTCCTTCTTGTCTTGCGGCGTGGTGGGGGTCTGCGGGGTCTTCGGAGCTTTCACCTCGGCCGTGGCAGTAAGGGCTTTCGTGGCGGTCTCGGGCACCTGCGTGGTCACTTGCTTCATGGCTGTCACCAGCGCGTCGCTTTTCTGGGCGATCTCTTGGGTCAGGGTCTCAGCCTTGGGGGTGGCGAACGCTACTAACGCTGTAGCGGCCACGGGAAGCACGGCAAGCACCTTGCAGTGGTTCCACTTGTTGGATTTCGATTTCTTCATCATAGTAATACGGTTTTTGAGTGAATATTGATTAAGGTTGTTGGCGGCGGAGAAGAGTTTCTCTCCCGCTGTTTTTCGAATCAGGAACATTTGGTAGTCAGTGGCGTTGATGCCTGAGTCCAGCACGCTGCGGTCAGCCTCGTACTCATGGACAGTCTGCAGCTCCGACTTCAACAGCCACGCCGCGGGGTTGTACCACTGGAATACTATCAGCAGGTCGCATGCCAGGATGTCCCAAGAGTGCCGGGCGACCACGTGCGCCCGCTCGTGCCGGATGATGTACTCGGGGCTGTCGGCGTAATCTTTCTCGCTCATGACGACATTGCCCATCCAGCTGAATGGTGACACATGGTCTTTGACCACCACCACTTTCATGGTGCCATCGTTTTCCACGACGCGCCCTCCGCTTATCAATCGGCGCAGCGAGAGCAGTGACCAGATTTCACGTGCCAGGAAGAACAGGACACCCAAGAGGTAGACCCCAAAGCATAGCGAGGTGACGCTGAAGTCCAAGGAGGTCGGTTCGTAGATTTCCGCGCTGACCACCATAGTCTCCACCACGGCGAAGCCAGCCACGACAGGGGAGGGATTTGACGTGGAGACCTGCGCCAAGGGCAGTGACAGCGACAGCGCGCACAGGCCTAGCAGCACGAAGCGATTATAGGCGAAAAACGTGTCTCTGCTGAGCAACAACTTGTAGACCAAGTAAAACGCCGTGAGGCAGAGGGTCACTTTCAGTGAGTAGATAAAGAAGATAGACATAGGCGGTAGAGGATAATGGGGTAGGGGTTACTGTTTCGGGTTGCTTTCCACTTGCTTGATAAGCTCCCGCAGGTCGTCGAGCGAGATTTTCTCGTCTTTCACCAGTGTGGACACCACGTTCATGTAGGAACGGCCAAAGAACTTGTTTACCACGTTGCCGAGCGTCCCCCGGCGATAATCATCGCGGGAGAGCTTGGGGAAGTACTTGTAGCAACGCTGGGTGATAGCCTCGTGCCCCAGGAAACCCTTATCCTCCAGGATATGCACCAGTGTGGATAGCGTGTTGACGTGAGGCTTTGGGTCATCGTAAAGGTTTTGCAGCTCCCGTATTTGCATCTCGCCATGCTCCCAATAATGGTTCATGATTTCTTCTTCTTTGTTGGTAAGCGGTTTCATATCACTTTTCTTTTAGGTTATTGCTATTGTTTCAGGTTTCTCTGACGCAAAGTAACTAAAAGTTTTAGTGATACGCAAGCGTTTCTACATTTTTTGACTAAAAGATATAGTTATTTAACTAAAGTTATACGTTACAAATCTTGGGAAGCCATGAAAACACAGGTGGGCGAAGTGTTGAGAAGCCGTGGAGATGCCGTGACATATATAATGTCGAACTCATGTTAACTTGTTTCGCATGGCGATTTAAGTTCGTGAGTTCGACGAAAAGTTGTAGAGACGCATTCTTGCGTCTCAGCAAGCAAGATTGCCGAATAAAATCGCCTATCGCGAAGACTTGGCAGCTGGCTGAGACGCAAGAATGCGTCTCTACAGTTTGGCAATAACAGGGCTCGCACATAAAGTGGAATTCGTCGAACTCACGACGTTAAGTTATTTCGCGAGGGAAAACAAGTTATTTTCCTGGGCAAAATAACTTGTTTCGGAAAGATAGACTTTTTATTCTCCATACAAGAAGTAGTCGCGCTCCTCCTTGCCCTGGATGCAGAAGTTGCGCAGGTCATAATAGCTTCCGTTATAGACGTTGAGGTCTACGTAGCCCTTGATGCCCGGCAACTTGCCTGCGTCGGTGTATTGCCAGAACCTCCATGCGCCCTTGTATTCCACTTTCTCTACGTAGTAGTGGGCTATCCAATAGGGGTAGTCGTCGAACACGGGGGCGTTGAGGTAAGTCTCCTTGAATTTGTGATAGGTATAGATAATGGGTTTCACGTGGTATCTGTCTTCCACGATGTGGAGCCAGGTGAGCACATCTTGCTGGAAATCCTCCACGCTCTGCTCTTTGCGTTTGTGCTCTATGTCGAGAATGGGGGGCAGGTCACCCTCGGTCAGGTGTACCTTGTCCAGGAAATAGTAAGCCTGCGTGCGTGCGCTCGACTTGTTGCTCCAAAAATGATACGCTCCGCGGATAAAGCCGTACTCCCGGGCGTTGGCGAAATTGTCACGGAAGCGCTTGTCCAGGCGGGTGGAACCCTCGGTGCTTTTAACGATGACAAAGCGCAAGGGGTAATCCATTACCATGGCGTTGCTCAGTTCTTCCCAGTCTATCTCGCCCTGGTAATGGGATATATCGATGCCGTGTATCTCAAAGCCTTCTGGATATTTCGTGTCGCCATAGAGGGCACGCCAACGGAAGCCAGTGGGACCCACGAAGAAATAATAGAACGCCCACACATAGAGTATCACCACGATCAACCCGCCAATCCACCATGCCCAGCGAGGGAGCCGGCGAAGCCAAGGAGTCTTGCTCCATGGAGAGGGCTTATGGTTTCTTCGGGAGCGAGAACTCCTTTTGGTCCTGTTTTGCCGTGTGGTCATCTATGGAAGGGAACATAAAAATCGAAGGGCCGTGAAGCCCTTCGATTCCTGTTGGAGATATGGTTTATTCTTGTTCGAGCTGCAAGGTCTTGGTTGTTTGGTCGCATACCTCGGCGGGACCCCAATACTGGATGGGGCCAGGGTACACGAAGCAAGTCTCGCGTGCCCACTTGTCTCTCATCGCGGCGAAAGCCTTGAAGGGCTTGCCGTCCAGCTCCACGAGAGCCTTGCGGATAACGGGTTTCATCTCGCCCGCGCGTTTCTCCATGTTCATCATCATGGTGATAGGCACGCCACCTGCCATCCAGTTGTCGGTGCCGGCCGTGGTGTTCTTCACGATGGCCATATAGCCAGTCTTGCCGTTCGCGATTAATTGGGCGGCGCTGCTTCCCAAAGCGTAGCAGTAATCAGCGTCGAAATTGGAGGGAGCGGCGCAACGGCCCTCGTAGCCAAAGAAGTGGTGCTGCGTGGCGAACTTGCCCACGTACTTGCCTTCCTTCTTCCACTTATCCAGCAGATTGGCGACCATGTCGGAGAGCAGCTTCTCGGTCTCAATGAGGGAAACCTGTACGTTGCCGTGGGGGTCGCGGTCAAGGGAAAGCTGACGGGCTACCTCCTCGGGCAAAGTCTCGAAGGTGGCGGCGTTCTCGGCGGAGAGGTGCTCCATGATGTACGCACGCTGTGCGTCCTTGTCGAGGTCTTTGTATTCCGCTCCGTGGGCGGCCAGCAAGTCGTTCAGCTCTTGTATCAGTCGGCCAATGGCGGGGATAAACTCGATGAGTCCTTCTGGTATCAGGACAACGCCATAGTTGTTGCCGTCCTCGGCGCGGCGAGCCACGGCGGTGGCGATTTGCTCAACGATTTGGTTGAGGGTCATGTCTTTAGCCTGTACTTCCTCGGAAATCAAGCAGATATTGGGCTGGGTCTGCAGGGCGCACTCCAAGGCGATATGGGAAGCGGAGCGGCCCATCAACTTGATGAAGTGCCAGTACTTGCGGGAAGAATTGCAGTCGCGCTCAATGTTGCCAATCAACTCTGAGTAGGTCTTCGTGGCGGTATCGAAACCAAAAGAAGTTTCTATCTGGTCGTTTTTCAAGTCGCCGTCAATGGTCTTGGGGCAACCTATCACCTGTACGCCGTACTTCTTGGCCGCATAGTATTCCGCCAAGACACAGGCGTTGGTGTTGGAGTCGTCGCCACCAATGATAACCAATGCGGAAATCTCCAGCTGGCGGAGTATCTCAATGCCTTTCTCAAACTGCTCCACCTTCTCCAGCTTGGTACGGCCAGAGCCGATCATGTCGAAACCACCCGTGTTGCGGTAGTCCTCGATGAAATCAGCGGTAATTTCCATATAGTTGTGGTCTACCAATCCGCCTGGGCCGAGAATGAAGCCATAAAGACGGTTCTCTGGGTTCAGTTTTTTGATGGTATCGAAAAGACCGCATATCACATTGTGTCCACCGGGAGCCTGCCCGCCACTCAAAATCACGCCAACGTTCATCTTCTTCTCGTTGGCTACCTCGCCTGGCACAAACTCCACAAGGGGCATGCCATAGGTGTTGGGGAACAACTTCTTGATTTCTTCCTGGTTGTCAACACTCTGGGTGGGCTCGCCCTCTTTTACCTTCACCGCACCTTGAAGTGCCTTAGGCAACTTTGGCTGATAAGCAGCTCTTGCAATCTGCAACGCACTCTTTTCCATAATTAGATTTATTTGTTTGATAAGAAATGTATGAATATTCAAAAACACTGCAAATTTAGCCATTTTCTTTGAGATAATGAAAAAATGAAGCCAAAAATGAGATAATTTTGGGCATAAGTTTGTGGCTTAGGGAAATTTTGCCTATCTTTGACATGCAAAAATAACACCATTAAATGAAAGGGGCGCTATTATGGCAAACAAAAGAGAACTCAAGCAAATGATCAATAACGTATGTGAGCAGCTCTTCGCCGAGTGCATGGCCGTGTCGCTATACGAGGTGAAGCCCGACCAGGAGACCATGAGGGCTTTGCTCACTTCCATACTCTTGTTGCGCAAGGACTATGTGGCCCGCATATCGCATCCGGAGCCAGGCATGCCTCAAAAACAATACTACAAAGTGCTGTTGCAAGATTTCAAGAAGCACGTCAATGAATTGATAGACCAAGTGCATGGTCTCGCTTAACGCATCAATATATAACTGAACGCATGATACAAAGCTTTTGCGGTTGGCTATTATATAATGTAATGGGATGGCGGAAAGAAATTTCGGAGAGGCATCCCGCCAAATACGTGATATGCCTGGCTCCTCATACCAGCAATTGGGATTTTCTATTGGGACTATGTTATGCCAAGGCCGAAGGCATCAGCAGCCGCTTTCTCATGAAAAGGGAGTGGTTCTTTTGGCCTTTAGGAGTCTTGTTTAAGCGTCTAGGCGGCATTCCCGTATGGAGGGACAGACACAGCAGCATGACCGACAACTTGGCTGACTACCTGAAGAAGGAAGAGCGATGCGTGTTGTGCGTCACCCCAGAAGGCACCCGTTCGTTGAATCCTGATTGGAAAAAGGGTTTCTACTTCATCGCCCTCAAGGCGGGCATTCCCATCCTGCTCTATGGTGTGGACTATCAAAAGAAACTTATCCGATGCACCAAGACGCTTATTCCCTCTGGCGACGTGGATGCCGACATGAGAGATATCAAACGATATTACAGAGACTTCAAGGGGAAACATCCCGAGAAGTTCACCATAGGAGAGATTTAACGTGAAGAAATTATTCATATATATCGTGGCCAGTTGCTTGGCCATTTTCGTTTCCATGCCCGTGGCCGCCCAATATTTGGACGGAAACACTCGTGCGTGGGGGAACATGGAATATAAGGAAGACCCTTGGGTGTATAATGTATCCAGGCCTTTCTTTATTACTCGGGGATTGCAAAACCGCCATTTGTCCGTATGGGCTTCCCATGGCCGTTATTATGATAAAGACCGCGGCTATTGGCGATGGCAGAGACCATCGTTGTTTTGCACAACGGAAGATCTTTTTACCCAGACTATCGTGGTGCCTTACTTGATACCCATGTTGGAAAACGCGGGTGCCATTGTTTTCACGCCTCGAGAGAGAGATTGGCAACGGCATGAAATCATCATCGACAACGATGACGCCATACAAGCCCCTTACTATACAGAGACAGATAACGGCAAGCGATGGAAACGCACCAAGATAAAAGGATTCGCCGCCACCAAGGGAACCTATAATGATGGCGACGCTCCTTTCAGCAATGGTACCGTGAGACAGGCAAAGGCCACCCGCAAGGACCGTGCCAGCGAGATTAGCTATCAGCCCAACATTCCCGAGGAAGGAAAGTATGCCGTATACGTCAGCTACCAAACGGTGTCAAAGAGCGTTCCCGATGCCCGCTACATCGTATATCATAAAGGTCAAGCCACTGAGTTCACGGTCAACCAACGCATGGGAGGGGGTACTTGGGTGTACCTGGGTACTTTCGAGTTTGACAAAGGTTGCAATGCTTTCAATAGGGTGGTCGTAACCAATCATTCCTCAAAAAAGGGGGTCGTGACCAGTGATGCCGTTCGTTTTGGCGGAGGAATGGGCAATATACAGCGGGGAGGAGCCAAGAGCGGCATGCCCCGATGCCTTGAGGGCGCCAGGTATTACGCCCAATGGGCAGGTGCTCCTTATGAGGTGTATAGCGGGAAAGAGGGCAAGGATGACTATGCCGACGATATCAATACCCGTTCCTTGATGACCAATTGGCTGGCAGGCGGAAGCGTATACGTACCCGCCAAGGACGGTCTGGGTGTGCCCATAGAATTGTCTTTGGCTATCCACAGCGACGCGGGGGTCGCGCGTGACGGAAGGAGCCTTATCGGTTCGTTGGCCATCAGTACGACCGATTTCAATGACGGCGTGCTCAACAGCGGAATATCCAGGAAGACCTCCTCGGATTTCGCCAAGGCCTTGTTGAACAACGTAGTCTATGATATCGCCCGCAAGTATGGACGATGGAATAAACGTTATCTTTGGGATCGTAATTACTCAGAGACCCGTTTGCCGGAGGTTCCTTCGGCGATACTGGAAACCCTCTCTCACCAGAACTTCCCCGATATGAAACTGGCCCAAGACCCCATGTTTCGCTTTACGTTGGCCAGGTCTATCTACAAGACCGTGTTGCGCTACGTGAGCACTAATCATGGAGTTCCTTATACGGTACAGCCTTTGCCTCCCGTGAATTTCTCCGTGGACATCAACGAGAAAGGTCAGGCCGTGCTCAGTTGGTCGGCGCAAGAGGACCCCTGCGAGTCCACCGCCACGCCCACTTCATACAATCTTTATATAGCTAGCGGAACGGGCGGATTTGACAACGGAACCAATATTACCTCCAACAAGGCCATCGTCAACATGGAGCCAGGCGTGCAATACAATTTCCGCGTAACAGCATGCAATGCCGGCGGAGAGAGTTTTCCCAGTGAGGTTCTTTCCGCGGTCTACCGGCCAGAGGCGGCGAAAACCATCCTCGTGGTAAACAATTTCCATCGGTTGGCCGCCCCCCAAGTGATAGACAACGCAGGGCAACAAGGTTTTGACCTGGAGGCTGACCCAGGGGTCTCCTATGGCAGGACAGCGGGCTGGAACGGAAAGCAAATCGTGTTTGACACTTCGGCACGAGGGAGAGCTGGCGCGGCTGCTTTGGGGTATAGCGGCGCGGAGATGGCGGGCAAGTTTATCGCGGGAAACGACTTCAATTACACAGTTACACACGTTGAGGCCATCAACGCCAGCCAGGCCTATAATATCGTGAGTTGCAGTAGCGAAGCCGTGATAGGGGGCAAGATTGACCTCAATCGCTACGCTTGCGTGGATTTGATATGCGGACTGGAACGATATGATGGTTATACCCATGAGTTCTACAAGACTTTCACTACCACTATGCAGAGCAAGCTGATGGCCTATACCCGAGGGGGTGGAGCCTTGTTGGTGAGTGGCGCCTATATTGGCAGTGATATGGTGCAGCCCCAAGAGCGAGACTTTTTACGCAACACCTTGAAGGTGAACTACGAATTGCCCACAGACAGCATACAGGCCAGTGGGGTGGTAAACGGCTTGGGGATGACGTTTGATTTCCATAACCAGCTCAATGAAAGACATTACGCCGTGCTACACCCCGAGATTCTTTCACCAGTGGAAAGCGCCATCTGCGCTATGAGGTATGAAGCGGGAGGCAGCGCGGCCGTGGGATATAAGGGGACAGACTACAGCGTTTTCACCATGGCTTTCCCGTTTGAGTGCGTGAAAGACGAGCATACGCGGCATTTACTCATGAGAGGAATACTCAACTACATAATGAATGATTAAATAACCAAACCCACATCGCCATGAATTATAAGATACAAGCCAATCAGTCGGGTACACGCTCCATCGAGGTGACCGAGGCGCATTTGATGACTATCAAGAAATATCAATTACTGAGAAACCTGGTGGACAGCAATGGCATTGTCACCGAGGAAGTATTGGAGAAGTTGAAGCTTAACGTGCGCTCTTTGCTGGAATCAAGCGCGACGCAAGACAAGCAACTGCTGGATTTGTGCCTGGATGTGATTTACAACAGCAACATGAAGGCACTGGGACTTTATAACCTGGCTATGCTCTATGCCGACTGGCAGGCCAAGCAGCAAGAGAATGAAGAGGAAGAAGTAGACCCATTGATAGTAACAGACTGACTGATTGGAAACACCTAGACTGACAGATTTCCTGCCCACAACCAAAAAGGAATGTGAGTTGAGAGGGTGGGATGAACTGGATATCATTCTTTTCTCAGCCGACGCTTATGTAGACCACCCCGCTTTCGGGGCGGCTGTGATAGGCAGGACGCTTGAAGCGGCAGGCTATAAGGTCGCCATCATACCGCAGCCCGACTGGCATGGAGACTTCAGGGACTTCAGGAAACTGGGAAGACCCCGCCTGTTCTTCGGTATCGCGCCAGGTTGCATGGACTCTATGGTCAATCGTTATACGGCCAATCGACGGCTGCGCAGTGAGGACGCGTATAGTCCCGATGGACGGCACGACATGCGGCCAGACTACCCGACTGTGGTATACACCCAGATATTGAAAAGATTGTACCCTGACGCGCCCGTGGTGTTGGGGGGAATCGAGGCCTCCATGCGTCGCCTTACCCATTACGATTATTGGCAAGACAGATTGAGGAAGTGCATACTTTGTGACTCTGGGGCAGACATGATACTCTATGGCATGGGCGAGAAGTCCATCCTTCGCTTGGCGGAGGAGTTGCGGGCGGGCAAGGACATCCATGACATCAAGGATATTCCCCAAACGGTGTACCTCTGCGGGGAAAGCGAGATACCTGGAGGTATCGGGAAAGAAGATATCGTTTTGCATAGCCACGAGGAATGCCTGGCCGACAAGCGGGCTGAGGCGGAGAATTATCGCCATATAGAGGAGGAGTCAAACAAAATGCGTGCCCAACGGCTCTTGCAGCGGGTGGACGGACGTTACACTGTGGTCAATCCTCCTTTCCCCGTGATGACCACAGAGGAACTGGACGCTTCTTTTGACTTGCCCTACACCCGCTTGCCCCATCCCAAGTATCGGGGCAAGGTGATACCCGCCTATGAGATGATAAAATTCTCAGTCAACATCCACAGGGGCTGTTTCGGAGGATGCGCTTTCTGTACCATTTCCGCCCACCAAGGCAAGTTCGTGGTGTGCCGGAGCAAGGAAAGCATCTTGCGGGAGGTGAGGCAAGTGACACAAATGCCTGGCTTCAAGGGATATCTGAGCGACCTGGGAGGTCCCTCGGCCAATATGTATGGCATGAGAGGGCGCAACCAGAAGGCGTGCGAGCAATGCAAACGACCCTCATGCGTGCATCCCAAGATATGTCCAAATCTTGATACCGACCACAGTAAACTCTTGGAGATTTACCATGCCGTGGACGCTATGCCAGGCGTGAAGAAGAGTTTCATAGGCAGCGGCGTGCGTTATGACTTGCTTTTGCACGAGAGCAAGGACGAGAAAGCAAACGCCGCCGCCCGCCAATATACCAAGGAGCTGATTCGCAATCATGTCAGCGGCAGGCTGAAAGTGGCTCCCGAGCACACGAGCGATGCCGTGCTTCGCATGATGAGGAAACCTTCCTATGAACAGTTTGAGCGTTTCAAGAGAATCTTCGACCGTATCAACAAGGAAGAGAACTTGCGTCAGCAAATCATTCCTTATTTTATCAGCAGCCACCCCGGGTGCCACGAAGAAGACATGGCAGAGCTTGCCGTCATCACGAAGCGGCAGGATTTCCATTTGGAGCAAGTGCAAGACTTCACCCCAACACCTATGACCATCAGCACCGAGATGTGGTATACAGGTTATGACCCCTACACCATGGAGAAGGTGTACAGCGCGAAGACTCCCGAGGAGAAACTGCGCCAGCGGCAATTCTTCTTTTGGTACAAGCCCGAGGAGCGCGCTGGCATAGAGCGGGAGTTGAGGCGCATAGGGAGAAGCGACTTGATAGGGAAACTTTATCCGCATGGGCATTCTCGCGGAGAAGGGCGAAACGCCTATTCGCCAGGGGGATATGGCAAGCCGCGGACTAAGGCGGCCTATGACGAGAAGCCAGTGGGCAGCGGTTACGACAACCCCGGGGTGGGCGCCGCTTATTTCAAGAACAGGAAGAAAAAGAGCTTTAATCCCAATTTTGACGATGACAATCATCGAAGAGACCGTTACGGGAAAGAACGGACCGCGACTGTGCGAAGACGGAATCGTGATAAGCGATGACTTCGTGGCCGTCATAGACGGCAGCACCAGCAAGACTGATTTCCGCCTTTTCCCTTCTTCCTCAAACGGAAGGGCGGCGATGATGATCATCCGTGACTTTATCTCCCGGATGCCGAGGGAAGTCACTTACGATGATTTTTGTGAGGCGATTACCCGGCATATACATTATATATATATAAAGGAAGGCGTGGATGAGGAGCTGATGCGTATGCGTCCGGAGCGAAGGCTGACCGCCAGCGCGGTCGTTTATAGTGACTTCCGTCGGCAGGTGTGGATGGTGGGCGATTGCCAAGCCATCGTGAACGGGTGTCTTCATGTCAATGAGAAACCCTATGAGCGTGCCATAGCGGCTCGGCGGGCGAAGTACATCAAGGAGGGCATTCCCCCGCGTGAGGCCAGGGAGCGGATTGTCCCTTTGTTGTTGGAAGCCATGGCGGGGCAAAATGTCAGTTATGCGGTCATTGATGGTTTCTCCATCCCCCGCCAAGGCGTAAAGGTGATACCTGTAGAGGGTGGGGAAGTGGTGTTGGCCACGGATGGTTATCCTTTTCTTTGTCCCACTTTGGCTGAGAGCGAGGCAAGGTTGGATCGCCATTTGGCCGTGGACCCAGACAATATCCACGAGTTCCAGGCCACGAAGGGGCTTATGCCAGGATACGTTTCTTTCGACGACCGCGCTTTCGTTCGTTTTATACCTTGATGTAAAACAAGTTGTTTTGATAAGGAAAACAACTTGTTTTGCTTATCAAAATAACTTGTTTCGCCTGGGAAAACAACTTGTTTTGAAGAGCGAAATAACTTGTTTCGCGCATACCCCAAAATGTAGAGACGTGGCGCGCATATTGTCGCCGTCTCGCGCCAATATTCCTGGCGGCATCCAATACTACTCTTTTTGAGAGTCAGTAGTACTGCTCTCCCAGTACCAGCCTACTGAAACTCCAGTATCAGTAAGCTGGTACTGGAAAGGATACTATACTTCCAGGAACATGGAGCTATATATGCCACGGCATCTCTATAGCTTTTCGTCGAGCTCACATTAAAGCAATGGCCGCATTCACGCCGTATGCAAGCCTGGAAACATAGGCAACTTGCGTGGGAAATACAAGAAAAAGCATTGCTAATTGCCGCTTTTTGCAAGTAATTTCGATAAAAAATAATGTTTTTGTAAAAATATTCCCGTTTTTGCTTGTCATTACAAAGAAAATCATTATCTTTGCAAACAGTTTGAAATTTTATCATCAATAAAGTAAAAAGATTATGAAAGCAGTAGAAGTTTTGGAGACCCTGCAGAGGAGATTCCCCAACGAGCCGGAATATATCCAGGCCGTTAGTGAGGTGCTTTATTCCATTGAGGATGAATATAACAAGCATCCCGAATTTGAGAAAGCGAACTTGATAGAGCGTCTTTGCATTCCCGACAGGTTGATTCAGTTCCGCGTGACTTGGGTGGACGATAAAGGACAGGTGCAGACCAATATGGGCTATCGCGTGCAGCATAACAACGTCATCGGTCCATACAAGGGAGGTATCCGTTTCCATAAGTCGGTCAACCTCTCCATCTTGAAGTTCCTGGCATTTGAGCAGACTTTCAAGAACTCCCTGACCACTTTGCCCATGGGCGGAGCCAAAGGCGGTTCCGACTTCTCTCCCCGTGGCAAGAGCAACGCGGAGGTGATGAGATTCTGCCAGGCTTTCATGACAGAGTTGTATCGCCACATTGGTCCCGACGAGGACGTTCCCGCGGGTGACATCGGAGTAGGTGGCCGTGAGGTAGGCTATATGTTCGGCATGTACAAGAAGCTCACTCACCAGTTCCAGGGCATACTTACGGGCAAGGGCATTGAGTTTGGCGGTTCGCTTATCCGTCCCGAAGCCACGGGATATGGTAGCGTATACTTCTTGCAGAACATGTTGAAGACCCGTGATATCGACCTCGCTGGCAAGGTGGTGTTGGTTTCCGGCTCTGGCAATGTGGCGCAATATACCATAGAGAAGCTCATCGAGTTGGGTGCCAAGCCTGTCACCTGCTCCGATAGCGATGGTTACATTTATGATCCCGATGGTATCGACGCGGAGAAGCTGGCTTATATCAAGGAACTGAAGAACGTGGAGCGTGGCCGCATCAAGGAATACGCCGAGAAGTATGGCGTGAAGTACGTGGCTGGCGCTAAGCCTTGGTTCGAGAAGGCGGATATCGCCGCTCCCAGCGCGACGCAAAATGAAATCAACGAGGAGGCAGCGAAAGCCATGGTGGCCAATGGCGTGATAGCTGTTACCGAGGGAGCCAACATGCCTACTACTCCCGAGGCCATCAAGGTGTTCCAGGACGCCAAGATACTTTACTGCCCCGGAAAGGCTTCCAACGCTGGCGGCGTGGCCGTTTCAGGCTTGGAGATGAGCCAGAACTCAGAGCGTCTGCACTGGAGCAGGGAGGAAGTGGACGCCAAGTTGCATGACATCATGAACGATATCCATGCCAATTGCGTGAAGTATGGTACTGAGCCAGATGGCTATATCAACTACGTGAAGGGCGCTAACGTTGCCGGCTTCCTGAAGGTGGCCAAGGCTATGATGGCCCAAGGCATCGTATAACCCGGATGCCTAACCTCCGCCGAGACTTCCACAAGTATTGCCGTAGCGTCATGGGTTCGTCAATGACCCGCTTGTGGATGCTCGAGGCGTTGAGCAAATGCAGTCCGTCAGCATGCCAGACGGCGAAACCGATATGGCTGATGTCCAAGCCCTGCTTGTCAGTGACTATCGCGAGGATGTCCCCGTCATGGATGGTTTGCCTCAAGAGCTTGGTATTGTTGACGGCTGCTTTTGGTATATAGCGATACCGCTTCCCGGATATCGCCTTCTCCATATTCCTGATGCCACTCACCCACTCGGGATGCGCCGATAGCATCTTGTAGTTTTTCACGTGAGTGGTCATCCAATTGACGTTTACGCTTATCGAGGCGGTGAACGGGGGATTAGGTAGCTGTATTTCCTTGACAATTAGCTCATTCTCGTTGTCTTCTATCCATCCCGTGAAATAATGTTGCCGTTTCACGTAAGCTATCTCACCACCTACATAACGTATATGGCGCAGTTGCTCGCAGAAGTCCCCGAAGCTCGTGCTGCCAAGTTCGGCGCATCTCGCTAACGCCAACACTTGCTCCACGTATGTGGTGCAGTCAAGTTCCGGCAGGTTGATTACCAACCTCTCTTCCCGCGCTCTGTCAAGTGTGCCGCCTACGTAGGGAGTTCCGACAAATTGTCTCGCGAAATATAAAGTCCATGACGTAGGGCTTGGAGATAGTTTTTTTGCCGTGGTGAGCAATCGCACGATACGTGCGCTGTCTTTTGTGGTGAAAGTGACATTTCCTTTCCCCCAGCAATGTAAAGTGATGAGGTAGAGGAGGGTGAGCAAGACTATTCTTGACATATAGCTGAACTTTGAGGTTTATTGATATCAGGGTGGGAAAAACGTGTGTATAAGGGCAAAAGTTCATCGCTTCCTGCCAATATTAACACCGAAATAGAGATTGATGTTCCCGAAGAAGTTGTTGGTGGAAAATTGCGGTTTGCTATAGTTGTAGGAATGCATGATGGCGCTAAGCCCCGCATACCATTTCGTGTTGTTCCATACGACGGCAAACCTGCCAATGGCATCCAGGTTGAAGTTCTTTAGGTTGAAGTCTTTAAGAGGGTAATCGTCGTCATGCGCCTCCGACTTGGAGCGTTTATAGCCTAACGCTCCAGAGAGCGAGGCGTTCATCAACCAGTTCTTGGCGAATACCCAGTTATAGCTATAGCCTCCGCTTACGGAAATATCGATGTATTCCACTTTCTCGAAGTTTAGGTTTTCACGCAGTGCCGTAGCGGCTTCAGGTCCAAGCCTTTCTTCCGTGAGGGCGCCTAGTTGGTCCCAATCCACTTTCAAGGAATGGCGTGTATATCCTATGCCCGCTAATGGCGAGCCTGCACTGCGTCTTTGCACGGTGCTCTGCGAATAGGCGGCGGGATAAGAGAACTTGCGGTGATTGAAAATATAATAGAGATTGACGCCCCGGATGGTAGACTCTATGCCGCTAAACGACAGCCCGTCCATGGGTGAGGTGTCAATGCCCTCTCCCAATTTGACCTTCCTTATCTTGTAGTCGTTGCCCGTTTTGCGCCAAAAGAAGTCCACGCCCAACAGGCTGCTGTAGAGGCTGAGGTCAAACTCCTTCTTCGAGGAATTGCTGCCGCCTATGTTTTTCAGGTCTATTGTGTAACCCAGGAACACCCATCTCCAACCCACATAGGGCCCCAGCCTGTAGGTGATGTCTGGGGCGAAGGTCACGCTTTCCCCGTTCTTCCCCGATAGGCGGTATTGCTCATAGGTATTGGTGTTTTGCAACATCACGGTATAGTTATAACGTTGCGGCTCGATGTAATTGGTATCTACGTTGTTGAACTCTTTGAAGAATTTCGTGAATACGTCGCCCACTTTGTGGAAGAAGTCCCTCTTTGGCTTCTCCACTATGTTGCTGTCCGTTACGCTGTCGGCTATCACGGGACTATTAGCGTCTATTTCTTTCTGTTGTAAGGTGTCCCCATGCTCTTCCGCCATCGCCTCTTGGGTAGCGAGGGGACAGATATACATAAACAGGAAGAACAGCCACTTATTCATAGACCGTCAATTTTTCCAAAGAATGCGGTCGAGTACCCAATTCACGGGGGTGGCGGATATGCTGGTACATTCGCAAGTGCCTACGCCTTGCAAGTCCTCCACCACTTTTTTGATCATTGGCAACTGGGCATAGCGGGGATTTTGCACGGTGATGCTAGTTCTTCCCTCACTTGTTATCAGCAAGATGGGGTTGTAGTCAAACACCGAGAACAAAACAGAGCCTTTCTCTCCGATAATCTCTATACAGTCTTCCTTAGCGCTCTCATGTCCCACAAAACACCAGTTTCCGCTTCCCGTTACGCCGTTCTCGAAATAGAAGCAGGCGGATACCGAGTCTTCCGCCTCATAGAGATGGGCACGATTGGCGGGATAGCCATGGGCACGCGTTATCACGCCAAATATCTCTTGCAGTATGTCCAGTTGGTGAGGTGCCATGTCATAGAAATATCCACCGCCAGCTATCTCTGGCCTAACTCTCCACGGCAACTTCTCTTTCTGGGTGTCTTCTGTGCGCGGAGGTACAGAGTACCTTATTTGCACCGTCACGACATTGCCGATCACGCCACTGGTAACTATTTCCTTCACCTTTTGGAAATAGGGAAGTTCTCTTCTGTAATATGCCACAAAGCAAGGCACTCCTGTTTGTTCACTGATGCGGTTGATTCTGATACAGTCATTGTAACTAGCCGCGAGGGGTTTCTCCACATACACAGGTTTTCCGGATTTCATGGCCATAATGGCAAAAGTGGCGTGTGAGGAAGGAGGCGTTGCCACGTAGATGGCATTCACGTCAGGGTCGTCTATTAACTCTTGAGCGTCGGTATACCATTTCCTGACGTGATGCCTTTCGGCATACGAGCGTGCGCGGTTCTCGTCACGGCTCATGACAGCCTCGATATGGGAGCCTGGAATTTCATTGAAAGCCGGCCCAGACTTTTTCTCCGTGACTTCGCCACATCCTATGAATCCCCAACTGATTTCTTTCATGCCTATTGTTTTTCTTCTTCCTTGAGTGATTTGTTAATTTGCCCTATGTAATCGAGCACCTCTTCTTTGCCTGTCTTTTTCTCGGCGCTGGTAATGAAGTAGGGTGGTAGCTCCTCCCAGGTGTCAAGCAGTTTGTCCATCCAAGCCTTGGCGTTCTCTTTCGTTTTTGCGGCGCTCAATTTATCCGCTTTGGTGAAAACGATGCAGAAAGGTATTTGGCTTGTGCCAAGCCAGTCCACGAACTCTCGGTCCACCTTTTGCTGCTCATGACGGATATCCACCAACACGAAAACATTCACCAGCTGTTTGCGTTGCAGGATGTAGCCTGTTATCATGCGTTCTAGCTCCTGTTGCACTTTCTTGCTCCGTTTGGCAAAACCATAGCCAGGCAAGTCCACGATATACCATTCGTTATTGATGATGAAGTGGTTGATGAGCAAGGTCTTTCCTGGAGTGGCGGATGTCTTTGCCAATCCCTTGTGATTACACAACATGTTGATGAGGCTCGATTTTCCCACGTTACTTCTCCCGATAAAGGCATACTCGGGTTTATTGTCTTTTGGGCACATGCTCTCACGGGGAGCTGAAAGGGTAAAAGCAGATGTCTTTATTTCCATTTCTTATTGTTTTATGTGTGTAAATTCAGTTCCCAATCTCTGAAAGCTCCAGCCAGCGCATGGATTTCTCGTCCAGTTCTTCCTGTAATATGGGCAATCGTTTGCTGTTAGCCACGATGTCGTCCACGCTTAGCTTTCCTCCGCTTAGAGCTTCTTCAATCTCTTTCTTCTCGGCTTCCAAAGCTTCTATATCCTTTTCCAACTGTTCAAATTCCCGTTTCTCCTTGTAAGACATTTTCCGTTTAGTCTCATTTCTCAGGGGGCGGTTCTCCTTTCTCGCTTCCTTGGTGGTGGTAGTGGATTCCTTGGGCTGCAGCGCGCTCCATTCCCTGTATTGAGTGTAGTTGCCGGGGAAGTCTTGTATCTCTCCATTCCCCTTGAACACCAATAGGTGGTCTACCACCTTGTCCATGAAATAGCGGTCATGACTTACTATGATGACACAACCAGGAAAGTCTTGCAGATATTCCTCCAAAACTTGTAGGGTCTGTATGTCTAGGTCATTTGTTGGCTCGTCAAGTACCAGAAAGTTGGGATTGCGCATCAGTACGGTACATAGATACAACTTCCGTTTCTCTCCGCCACTTAGTTTATATACGTAGTTGTGCTGTTCCTCAGGCGAGAAGAGGAAATATTGCAGGAATTGGGAGGCAGTCATGTGCCTTCCACTTCCCAGGTCAATGTATTCAGCGATATCCGTGATGACATCAATCACTTTTTGGTCTTCCCTGAATTTCAGTCCTTCTTGCGAGAAGTAACCAAACTTCACGGTATTGCCTATATCGAATTTCCCGCTGTCAGGGCGCACTTCCCCCAATAGCATCTTGATGAAAGTGGACTTTCCCGTGCCATTGTTTCCCACGATACCCATCTTCTCAAAGCGGGCGAAGTTGTAATAGAAGTCTTTAAGCATTATCTTGTCGGGAGCCCATGCCTTAGACACATATTGACACTCAAATATCTTACTGCCTATGTATACGTTGGACGCTTTCAGGCGCATTTGTCTTTCCTCTATCCTGCGCTTGGCCACTTTTTCCAGTTCGTAGAAGGCATCTTCTCTGTATTTCGCCTTATGTCCGCGCGCTTGGGGTTGCCTGCGCATCCATTCCAGTTCTTTCCGGTAGAGGTTCTTGCTGTGTTGTATTTCTGCTTTCATGTTTTCCATGCGCTCTTGACGCTTTTCCAGGTAATAAGCGTAGTTGCCATGGTATGTGTAGATGTTGCGCTCGTCCAGCTCTAATATCGTATCACAGACTTTGTCCAAGAAGTGGCGGTCGTGGGTAATCATGAATATGGTTTTGTTGCCCCTGCTTAAATATCCCTCCAGCCATTCTATCATTTGCAAATCCAAGTGGTTGGTAGGTTCGTCCAGCATCAGGAAATCCGGTTCGGTAATCAAGACGTTGGCCAGTGCCACTCTTTTTTGCTGGCCGCCGCTCAGTTGACCCATGGGTTGCCCTAGGTCTTTTATCTTCAGTTGGGTCAAGATCTGTTTGGCTCTCAATACCCGTTCTGGTTCCCCTTGATGGTTGAAACAAGCGTCCAAGACGGAATCCTCAGGATTGAACGAAGGCTGTTGTTCCAGCAGTCCTACTTTCAAGTCACGTTTATAAATAATGCTACCGCTTTCGTAACCTTCTTTACCCGTTAAGATGGACATGAGCGTACTTTTGCCCGTGCCATTGCGGGCTACGAGTCCCACTCTCTGCCCTTCGTGGATAGAGAAAGAGATGTTTTCGAAGAGCACTCTCTCGCCAAATCGTTTGGTGAGTTCTTGTACGTCGAGGCAAGGTACTTGACTGGCCATTTTCTTTATTTTGAGCACAAAGATACATAAAAAATTTGGCAGTAACGAAATTTTTCGTATCTTTGCACTCGAAAATATTTCAATTCAAGTGTTTCCGTTCGTGAAACGCTTTCAGCATAAACTTTTAGTATACCATAATTAATACATATATACAATTATATCCATACACCATGTATAATAAAGAGGAATTATTAGCCAAGGATTCTTTGGAATTGGAGAACATCGCTAAAGAATTGGATGTACAGTTTAACCCTGAGGATAACAAGGAGTCTGTGGTTTACGCCATATTAGACAAACAGGCGGAGATGCCCAATGTGCCAGCCAAGCGTAAAAGGACTAGAATTACCAAGAAAGAAGACCATGTTTATTCTGTCTCGGGCGCTGAAGGGGCTAACTATGATATCATGAAAAATCATGGAAAGCAAAACGCCGAGCAGCCTCTTTTTAAGGAACTTGGTGGTGAAAGCTCCGAAGAGACAACAGAGGTGAATGATGCTCCCGCCATAAGCTCACCTGCAGACGTTTTGGCCGCATTCCCAAAACACAGAGGCAGAAAGAGCAAAGCTGAATTGGAGGCTATCGCGGCCGCCAAAGCCGCAGCCGAGCGGCAAGCTATGGAACAGGAGAGCCAGCCGATGGAAGAAGAGAACGTCTCTGAAGATGTGGCTACGGAACATCCAGCATTAGGTGACTCTCAAGAGGGGATTATACCCGAGGCCGCTTTCGCCACGGGAGGTGACGATGAGGCTGAGGAAGTGGGCTTGATGGAACGCTTGCAGGCCAAGATGAACGCCCACAATGACGCTGCAGTCCAAGAGGAGACTTCTGGCGCTAGTGCCATTTGGGAGGGGGATCCAGGCGATGGCACGGATTTTATTACAGTGGTCGATTTGCCTATAGAAGACCAAGGCGCTTTGCCCACCATGGATATGTTTGACCGTCCTACCACCTTTGCCCAGGCATCTTATCAGTCCGTACCTACGCAAAGTTCCCATAGTAGTGCCAGCAATTATGACTTCAAGGATATCATCACGGCCAATGGCGTGCTTGAAATTATGACCGATGGTTATGGCTTTTTGCGTTCCAGTGATTATAACTATCTTTCTTCACCCGATGATATCTATGTGGCGCAAAACATTGTCAAGAAGTATGGATTGAAGACCGGTGACGTGGTGAGTTGCCATGTTCGTCCTCCTCGTGAGGGAGAGAAATATTTTCCCTTGACCTCCATCGACATGATTAATGGCAGGCAGCCCTCAGAAGTACGTGATCGAGTCTCCTTCGAGCACCTCACGCCTCTTTTCCCAGACGAGAAGTTTACGCTATGCGGTGATCCTGCCACCACTAATCTCAGTACCCGCATGGTAGATTTGTTTTCTCCTATAGGTAAAGGACAACGTGCGCTCATCGTGGCACAACCCAAGACGGGTAAAACGATATTGATGAAAGACATCGCCAACGCCATAGCGGCCAACCATCCAGAAGCTTATCTGATGATGCTTCTTATCGATGAGCGTCCAGAAGAGGTTACCGATATGGCACGCACGGTCAATGCGGAAGTGATAGCTTCTACCTTCGATGAGCCGGCGGAGCGGCATGTGAAGATAGCGGGCATCGTGTTGGAGAAGGCGAAACGCATGGTGGAATGTGGACATGATGTCGTGATATTCCTTGACTCTATCACTCGTTTAGCCCGTGCATACAATACAGTTGCCCCTGCGAGCGGCAAGGTTTTGACAGGAGGTGTTGACGCGAACGCACTCCAAAAACCCAAGCGTTTCTTCGGTGCGGCTCGAAACATTGAGGGTGGTGGTTCGCTTACTATTATCGCCACGGCTTTGATAGATACAGGCAGCAAGATGGACGAGGTGATATTCGAGGAGTTCAAGGGAACAGGAAATATGGAATTGCAGCTTGACCGCTCGTTGAGCAACAAGCGCATATTCCCTGCGGTCAACCTGGTTGCTTCCAGCACTCGTCGCGATGATTTGCTGCAAGACAAGACTACGTTGGATCGCATGTGGATATTGCGCAAGTATATCAGTGACATGAACTCCATTGAAGCCATGAATACGGTGCATGATGCCATGTTACGCACTCGGAATAACGAGGAGTTCTTGCTGTCCATGAATGGTTGATGATAAGGTGAGCGTATGAAGAAGAATATCCTAGCTCTCATTGTGTTATCCGCATTCTTTCTTTTGACAGGATGCCAGCCTAAGAGCAGTGAGACCAAATCAGCTCCAGAGGTTTCCCAACAAACGAAGCCAACCGCTAAGGTTACCCCTATGGAACTGACGGCGGAAGAGTTCAAGAAGCGTATCGCAAACTATGAGACCCATCCCAATGAATGGGTTTACTTGGGTGAACGGCCAGCCGTAATTGATTTTTATGCTACATGGTGTGGCCCTTGCAAGATGACCGCTCCTATCTTCGCTGATTTAGCCAACACTTTTGCGGGTAAAGTGGATTTCTACAAGATAGATATTGATCAGCAGCCTGAGCTTGCCGGTCTTTTTGGTGTTACCTCTATCCCCTCGTTGCTTTTCATTCCCAAGGAAGGCAAGCCAAGCATGTCCGTGGGAGCTATGGAGAGGCAGCAGATGCAGGCCGCCATACAAGACCTTTTGAATGTCACGCCTTAACAGATAGGCTCAAAATAGCGAAGTCATGAAGTTTAGGGATTTTATGTTGTTGGCGATATTATGCACCACAACATTCTTCATTTACAACACCGCGTTGCCTGCCGATATCATGGAGGTGCGGAATATCATCACTGCCAGGGAAATCATAGACAATGATTCTTGGCTCTATCCCACGCTGAATGGGGTGTTGCAATTGGAGAAACCTCCTCTGCCAACCTGGGTGGCCGCAGCCATAGAATACGTCTCACCCGATAGTCTTGGAGCGCAGCGCATGGCCGCAGGCGTTATGGCGGTGGTTTGGATAACGTTTTTCTATTATGTGGCACTTTATCTGTCACAGCGCAAGGATTACGCTCTTTATTCCACCATTATCTTCATGACTTGTTACAATGTGGTGCAGATGGGGCGCACGGCCTCCTGGGATATCTACTGCAACGCCTTCATGATGGCCGCTATCTATTTCTTGATGCGTGGCCTTTACGATGATTACTTCAAGGAGCGGCAACGCCCGTGGCTCTACTTGCCGTTGGCAGGCTTGATGATGGGACTTTCCTTTCTCAGCAAGGGTCCCGTGGCCTTTTACGCCCAGCTGTTGCCCGCCCTCATTGCGGCCCTCATCTTTATCCGCCCGCTAGACGTGCGTGAGAAGTGGAAGCCTTTGGCTGCGATGGTGGTGATATGTCTTGTCGTCAGTGGCTGGTGGTATGTCTACTTGCTGCTCAATCATCACGAGGAAGTCATGGCTTTCCTCTCCCAGCATGCTTATTGGGGTACGCGCATTGTCAGGCCTTGGTATTATTATTGGCGCTTCTTCTGCGAGACGGGAGCCTGGACTACCTTGATGCTCACCGCCTTGATGGTACCTTTCTGGAACAAGCGGCTGCCTGAGCGCAGGGGCTACCTGATAGCCGTCACGTGGACGCTCGTTGCCCTGGTGTTGCTTTCCTTGATACCCGAGAAGCGCGTGCGTTACCTCTTGCCCATGATGACTCCATGCTCTCTGGCCATGGGTTACGTGATTATCTATTTCAAGGACTATTGCCACAAGGACCGCCAGGCGGAGCGGTTGTTCTTGTTGAATGGCGTGGTCATGAGTGTGGTCACGTTTACCTTGCCCGTGTTGGTGTTCATTTTTGGTTATCAGCGAGACTCCATGCACTTGGATAGTTATGTGGGTATTACCTTGCTTATTGTCTTGGCAGGTTTATGGATAGCACGGGCAACCATGAACAGGGACGCCGGGCAGTTGATATTTGGTGTGGCCGCGTTGTTCGCCGTGATATGCAGCTTTCTGCTTAGGCCTATCGCCAACGTGTTTGACAATCCCGACAAGAATAGCATTCACCAGATAAGCAATTTGGATTTGCCGTTTTATCATAAAGCGGATGAAAATTTGCGCATAGAGCTGATTTATTCGGCCCGCCATCAAATCAAGCCGCTTGATTTGTCTGATGAAAAGGCCGTAGAGAAAGCGATGCCTTGCGTAGTCATCACTAGGGATGACATCACGAAGTCACTTTCGGGAGAGCAGTTGAAGAAGATAAGATTAGAACCTTTGGGGCGTTTTGACGACAATAAGCACCCTAAAGGCAATGAACACTATATGGCGGATTTCATTAACCATGCCACGATACTGCGGCAACGGTAATCGCTCCTTTGTCAAGAAAATTTTTTTCGTTGATAGATAGCCTTATAGGCGACAAAATCCGCTATTAGGCTGGCATAAAGATGAAACTAGTCTCGTTGGGCAACGAAACTAGTTTCATTGGCCATCGCAACTAGTTTCGTGACCTCACGGAACTAGTTGCGTTTTTGTCTCTATCATGTGCTTGATAAGGCTGCGCATTGATATGTCTTGATTTATTACTGTCGCGGAAGTGGTCTTTTAGTAAGTGGCTATTCTCTTTCATGGGCTAGCAGTGGAATATCAGGCATGTCCATTCCGCTTCCACACGCTTGTCGGACAATCTTAAGCCCAGGTTTTCGGCTTTTTCCACTAGCAAAGGGACGTCTTTCTCATAGAAACCGCTGAGTATCATGGTGGCTCCTGGAGCCATAACCTCTCGGAATATGGGCATGTCCGCCAAAAGTATGTTGCGGTTGATATTGGCCACCACGAGATCAAACAGCCCACTTACATGATTGAGCACGGCACTGTTCCCCAAGTAGACATTGAGATTTCCCACTTGGTTCAGCTCGGCGTTGTGACGTGTGTTCTCCACGCTCCATTCGTCAATGTCGTAGCCGACCACCTCTTTTGCGCCCATTTTCATGGCCGCGATGCCCAGTATGCCTGTGCCGCAACCGCAGTCCAGCACTCGCTTTTGGTTCAGGTTCATGCCCAGCATGGCCGAGATGACCAGGCGGGTGGTCTCGTGTGTGCCTGTGCCAAAGGCCTGCCGTGCCTCTACGCCTATCTCTATGTGGTCTGCCGATAGGCCAGGATGGGGTGCGCCGCGCTTCGCGTCATAGATCAGCACTTGGTCATCTATCACGATGGGGTCAAAACCCTCTTGCTCCCAAGCCTCATTCCAGTCTTTGTCCTCGGCTTTCGCCATTTTCACGCTTATCTTCGCCCCTTCGATTGGGAAGAGGTTGATGGCCTCGCGCATGGTCTCCTCATCGAAGAGGTCGGCGTTTACGTATCCGTTCAATCCATGTCCTGTTTCCTCAAATGACTCGAAGCCCGCTTCGGCCAGGCTGTCCGCAAGCAAGTCTTTGCATACCTGTTTCAGCTCTTCGGGGCAATCTATGCTGAAACAACCCATTAAATATTTCATCTTCTTGTTAAATTTATGTCGCGAAGATATAAAAATTAGGGAAAAACCTACCATGGTATAGGGTTTTTCCGTATATTTGCAGTGAAATTACTCGTAACTTTGTATCATAATCAATCATGTTTAAAACAATTAGCGCTATGAGAGGTAGGATTATAATAGGGATGCTTTTGGTAGCCTTGCTGCCCTCCAAGAGCATGGCGCAGGATGACGACCTGTATTTCACCCCCAAGGATGAACCTGTGGAGGAACCCGCCATAGAGTCTGTGCCCATGGCGGTGGAGCCTCATACATATTATATCGGCAGCAATCGAGACGTAGACGAATACAATCGCCAAGGCCGTTACTGGCAACATTTCCAGAAGATAGGCACTGACTCATTGGGCAATGACATCATAGAGTTCTCGGAAGGCAGGGGAGTATATCCCGATTCATTACAGATAGCCGAGACTTACGTGGAAGACGACAGCTTTGACCAAGAAGATTTCCAGTATACCAGGCTTTTCTGCCGTTGGAATGGCTTCTATGATCCTTGGCTCTATAGTCATTATGGCTTTGGCCCTTATTATTGGAACACTATCTATTGGCATTGGTACGACCCATGGTATTATGGTTATTGGGGATGGTATGATCCTTGGTACTATGGCTACTGGGGTTGGTATGGCAGTTGGTACGATCCCTGGTATTATGGCTATTGGGGTTGGCATCGTCCTTGGTATGGTGGCAGTTGGCATAGACCCGTTTATGCATACCATAGTCATAACATTGGGTGGGGTGGAAAAAGAAATCGTTTTGTGACCACAACGACTTCTCGAAGAACTAACCGTTTTGGCAATAGGGCTTTTGGCCATCGTACTAACCGTTCTACCCATAATAATTCCACCTACAAAAACAGGTATAATAACGGAGTCAACAATCGTCGATACAACCCCAACCGTTACAACAATAACAACCGCTACAACAACACCAATATGAACAGGGGTTTCAGCAATCCCGGTTCTTTCCAGGGTGGAGGCTTTGGCGGCGGTCGTAGTGGTGGCTTCGGTGGCGGAGGCGGCTTTGGCGGCGGACGCTCCGGAGGTGGTGGCGGAGGTTTTGGCGGAGGTCGCCGATGACTTTTTATACCACTATATATCCTGATTAAAAGTATTTGAATTAATGAAATCTTAAAACTATGCGTATGAGATTTATATCCATGGCGGCCTTGGCATTGTTTACGATGTCCGCCGCCGCACAAGAGACATATCAATCGGCCAATCTAGTGACCACGGACTTGAATGGTACCGCACGCTATGTCGGTATGGGGGGTGCGATGGAGGCTTTAGGCGCGGACATCTCGACCATGAGCACCAATCCTGCGGGTATTGGTCTTTTCCGCCGCTCGGTCATCAATATGTCCGCGGGACTAGTCACCCAGACAGACGCGGATACGCACCTCAGCATCAATGGCAGCTCGGCCGACTTCGACGGAGATAAGACCAAGTTGAGCTTTGACCAATTGGGATTTGTCTACTCCCGCCGTGTTGGCAGGCGCTCATACCTGAATTTTGGTTTCAATTATCACAAGAGCCGTAACTTCAACCAGATACTCAGTGCCGTTGGCGGACTTTACAACGCCTCGCAAAGCAAGATCACGGCTATGAAGTATGACCATCTCAAGCATGAGTCAAGCTATGTGCAAAACTTGTTGGCCTGGAACGCCGTGGACGCCAACTATTCGAAGATGATGACCTACCATGAAGTGAATGATCCTGAACACGACGGATACCCAAGCTATTATGATTTCATGAACGGAACGGCTTACATGTTTGGCCAATACCAAAAGGGTTATATCGGTGAATACGATTTCAACATTAGCGGAAACATCAACGAACGTGTCTATTTGGGCTTGACCATTGGCGTGCACGACGTGAATTATCGCAGCGATAGCTATTACACAGAAGACCTGGAGGGTGGCGGTTTCTCGGAAGGATTGGAATACATGAAGATAGACGGCACGGGATTTGACTTGAAATTGGGTGCCATCTTCCGTCCCGTGGAGGAAAGTCCCTTCCGCATTGGCGTTTACGTTAATAGCCCCATCTTCTATGATTTGGAAATGGACGCTGGCCATGGACTCTATATGACTGATAACTCCAATGAGGGAGAGTCGTGGACAAACCTACAATATCCTTATGATTTTAGGATAAATACCCCGTGGAAGTTTGGTGTCAGTCTGGGTCACACCGTTGGCAACTTCCTGGCCTTGGGTGCCACTTACGAGTATTCCGACTATAGCACGATAGACAACCGCATCAAGGATGACGGCTACTGGTATGATGACTGGTACGGGGATTATTATTATGAGGCTTCTTCCAGCGATGACGTGATGAATCGCCATACCGAGAACTCTCTCAAGGGCGTGCATACCTTGAAACTGGGCCTTGAAGTGAAGCCCATGCCGCAGTTCGCTATCCGCGCGGGTTACAACTTCGTCTCGGCGGTATTCGATAAGGACGCTTTCCGTGATGGTTCATTGCCTTCACCAGGTGTGGCCTATGCCACTTCCACGAACTATACCAACTGGAAGTCCACCAATCGTTTCACGCTTGGAGCGGGATATGTAGGCAAGCACTTCACGGTAGACCTGGCTTATCAGTATTCCGCCACCAACGGCGATTTCTATCCCTTTATGCAACATTATGAATATGTAGTTCCAAACAAACCAGATTCAGAGTACAATTTGGTTAGCGATGTAAGTGCCACCAAGGTGTCTAACTATCGTCACCAGTTGCTCTTGACTTTGGGGTACAAGTTCTAGAGACAATATCTCACCCTTTTCTATAAATAAGCCAAAGCTCGACGCGTTTCCTTCTGAGACCATAAGGCCAAAAGCGGAAAAGCGTCGAGTTTTTTCTTTTTTTAAGCTATGAAACAACACTCAATTATCAAGTGGATTTGGAAACGCGTTTTGTCCGTGGTTGTGGCCACCGCGGTTTTCTCTCTCTTGGACTGGATATTCGGAGACGGGATAAACCTTATGTACAATGTCGTGAGGGCGATAGTCTTGCTATTCTCCATATGGCTGTTTGACAAGCTTTATCAGCTATATGACCGCCGTAATTAATGCCTGGGGCCAGGGGGTACGTCATCCTTTTTCTTGATGAAAACGGGCTCTCATGGCTATTCAATTTGTTTCGCTCGGAAAAATAACTTGTTTTGGTTGGCGAAATAACTTGTTTTCCTTGGCGAAATAACTTGTTTTCCTTGGCGAAATAACTTGTTTTCCTGTCCAAAACAAGTTAATTTCATTTCCTGAATAAGTTGACTTCGATGAAAGGTATAGGGATGTCGTGGCATATCTAGCTCCATGCTGCCGGAAGTATAGTATCCTTTCCAGTACCAGCCTGCTGAAACTCCAGTACCAATAGGCTGGTACTGGGGAGTCAGTAGTATTGACTTTCAATAGGAGTAGTATTGGGTGCCACTGGGAATATTTCCGCGAGGCGGCAACAACATGCTACGTAAATCACGCTTCATCGGGCTTGCGTTAAACAAAAAACTGTCGGGAGCATCTCTGGTATACTATGAGATGCTCCCGACAGTTAACGTTTCTTCATTTGAAGAAAGCCGCCAAAAAGGCGGCTTCTCATTTCCTATGCTCTGGACGTGGCTTGCCTGCGGCTTTTCTGAGTGCTTGCCTGTGAAAATCGTCCTCAGCTTTCAGTGCCTTGAAAACCTTGCTGGGCGATATGATTCGCATGAATCTCTCGTGATAGTCGCGCTGCATGGTTTTCAATTCTATGTCCAGTTCGTCTTGTTTCTTTAACGCTTTTCGGCAGGCGCAATCGTTGGTGGTGTCCACGACACGGTAGCGCCTCATCTGCTCAAAGAGCACACGCTGCTTCTTTTGCATCTCCCTGTATACGGGGAAGAAGGCACCAGCCTCGGCTGGGGTGAGTCCAGCGGCTGTGGTGATATACTGCTCCAGCTCTTTTTGGAATTGCACAGGGTCAAACTTCCTGTGTCTCTCCCTCCTTTGCGAGAAGCCGTCGGAGGTGAGCAGGCACATTGCCACGATGAGCAAGAAAAATTTCAGGGGAATATTCAGTTTCATGTCTTTTAGTAATCTGAGTCTGACAACGAAGCGTAGATGATATCACTGTCTATCATGGTATAGTCTACCATCTCGTCGAAAAGGAAACTGCTGTTGTTGGCATAGCTGTTGTCCATCGACAGGGGCATGGCAGGTTGGCTGTCAGGGGAGTTAAGTTGGCGATAAGCCCCTACGCCAAAGACCGCGAAGAGCGTGCAAGCCGCGGCTACAATGGCAACGCGGTATTTGCGCCACATGGGAACAGCCCTAGCCCGCTTGGTTTCTTGCTCTGGCACTCGCTCCATGACTTGCTGGGTGAACCGCTCAAAGTAGCCCTCGGGTACGGTGAAGTGGTTTAGCTTGCCAAACCGCTCCCGGATTTCTCTTTCCTCATTGTTCATATTCATATCTCAATTCCTTTCTGCTTTTTTGACGTATATGGTTTTGAAAGGTTTAATCGCGTGAACGCAAATATTCCATTATTTTTTTCACGGCAAGATGGTAAGAGGCTTTCAACGCTCCTTCGCTGGTTTCCAGTGTCTTACTCATTTCCGCGTAAGGCATCTCGTCATAATATCTCAGGTTGAAGACCGTCCGCTGCACGGGGGGCAGCGTCGCGATGGCTTCTTGCAGGAGAGCTTGCGCTTCGTCTCCATCGAAAAACTCATCGGCCAGCAACCTGTTGGCCACTGTGCCCAACTCATCGTAACTGCATGCGTCTGTCTGTTTTTGCTTGCGGATGAAGTCAAGGGCTTCGTTGATGGCGATACGGTAGAGCCAAGTGGCCAGCGAGGATTGTCCGCGAAAGGAGGAAAGATGGTTCCACACCTTGATGAAAGCGTTTTGCAACACGTCGTTGGCATCGTCATGGTAAAGCACGATATGCCTTACCTTGTAATAAAGAGGCTCACTGTAGGTGCGCACCAATAACTCGAAACCCTGCTTTTGGGTTTCGCCGTCACTGAGCAGACTAAGTATCTCGGAATCCTTGGCCACTTATTTGACAAATACTTTGCGTGCGGTGGTTCCTACTTTCACTATATAACACCCTTTGCGCAGGTTCAGGTCGTAATGGCGGTCATTGCCCTCCACCTTGAAAGCCATTACGCATACCCCCGCCAAGTTGTATATCTTCACGTCCATGCCATTGGCCCCCACTATGCGCAAGACATTGCCCCGCAAGGCAATTTCCACCTCTTTGCTTCCCTGCTCAATGGCCTGCGTGTCACTTTCCGCCCAAGTGGAGACGGGCAAAGCGATAGACGTGGCGAGAAATGTTATTATAATGAGTAGAAATCTCTTCATGCGCATTAGCTTATGTGTTACTTGCAAAGTTAGGAAAAATCAGTGTGATATATGCTTTCATGGCGTTTCGCATGGTGTACATTTAGGGTATTTTAACTATTTATACGTCAAAAACCATGCCCTCATCTGTCAGATAGACATTGGGGAAGACGCTTTTTGCCTCTTTGAGCAGCTGGTTTTCCTCGTGGTAGCGTGCGCTATAATGACCCAGCAACAGCTTGCCCACGTTGGCGGCCTTGGCTACTTGTGCGGCTTGCTCTCCCGTGCTGTGATAGTAAAGAGCCGCTTTGTCGGCCTCATGGCTAGTGTAGGTACTTTCGTGGTAAAGCGTAGATACGTCTTTGAGCAACTCATGCAGGGTAGGGATGTAACGGGTGTCACTGCAATAGGCGTATGAACGAGGAGGGGCGGCGGGTGTTACCAGTCGTTCGTGGGGCACCTTCTCGCCTTCTGGCGTTTCCCAGCCCGCTCCGTTCTTGATGTTGTTGATGTAGCAGATGGGTATGTGATAGAAATCTATCATGTCCCGCCTGATGTGGGGCAAGGAGGGCTGTTCCCTGAAAAGGTATCCGCAGCATGGCAGGCGGTGCTCCAGGGGTATCGACTCCACGCTAAGGCTTCTGTCTTCAAATATCACCATGTGCCTCGTAGTGTCTACGGGGTGGAAAACCACCTCGAAATCTCTCCTTTTGCAGAAATAGTCCATTTGCCGCTCAAATAGTGTAGCGTAATCAGCGGGGGCGTATACGTGGAGTGGGGTGGTGCGCCCCGTGAGGCCAAAAGTGGATATCATGCCCAGCAGTCCAAAGCAATGGTCACCATGCATGTGGGAAATGAACACCGCCTGGAGTTTGGAGAAGCTTACCCGGCAGTTGCGCAAGTTAAGTTGCGTACCCTCCCCGCAATCCACCATAAAGAACTTACCCCTCACTTCCACTACTTGAGATGAGGGGCGGTGGTGGTTAGTGGGCACCGCGCTGCCGCAACCTAATATGTGTACCTTGAATGGTTCCAACTCACTTTATGCGTTTATAGGCGAAAATGCCCTTGTCGTTCTCTAAATAGAGACTGTCCGCTCCCAATTGGTAGACGTCGAAGGTGTCTTTGTTGAACACGAGCTTTCCGTTCACTATCTTCCAGGAAGTCCAAGGATTGGCCTCCGCCTTGGCGTAACTCTTCAGTTCCCCGCCTTCCATTATCTCGAAGTTCTTGTCTATGCTGGCCCAGCGACCCAAAAGCGAAGTGAGATTGATTACTTCCACGGCTTCCAGCTCTCCGCCTTCCCCTAACCGCGTGACTACGGCCATGCGGTCTCCGCTCATCAAGCCGCCTTTCACGGGAGAGGTGACCATGTCCGTCTCGTCATGTATGCCTAGCGAGAGCGTATCTCCTGCGTCGGTGATCAACTCCAGCGTGTGCATGGCGGTGCCAGGGCCACATACACCATAAATGGTAGAGTCTGTCACTTCTGTTTCCGCTACACTGTCGTTGGCCACTATCACCTTGGCAGACTTGTTTTGCTTACAGCTCTGCATGCTGAGCAGCATGAGGGCCAGAGCTAAATATAAGATTTTCTTCATAGTGTATTTATGGGTTTAGATTGTTTTCTTGTTTTTTAGCTTCGTTCCAAAGTTCATCCATTTCCCGCAAGGTCATATCTTTCAGCGATTTACCTTTTTCCTTGGCTTTTTCCTCTACGTAGTTGAAACGCCGTATGAATTTCTGGTTGGTCATCTCCAACGCGTTGTCGGGATTGAGATGGTAAAGCCTCGCGGCGTTGATGACAGAGAAAAGGAAGTCGCCTAATTCCTTGGTGGAGTTTTCCTTGTCTTCCTTGCGTAATTCCGCTTCTAGTTCAGCCAGTTCCTCACGCACTTTCCCCCAGACATCTTCCTTCTTTTGCCAATCGAAACCGACGTTGCGCGCTTTGTCTTGTATGCGATAGGCCTTGATAAGGGAAGGCAGGGAACGGGGGACACCCGCCAATACGCTGGCGTTTCCGTCTTTCTCCTGCTGCTTGATTTGTTCCCACGTTTTTTCCACTTGGCTTGCCGTGTCAGGTTTGTTGCTCTCAGGGTCATCGCCAGTGGTATCTGCCATGCGGTAGACTACTTGCCCTTGCTCGTTTATCGTCATTTCCGGGTTGGATACGCTCCATTGCCCTTCTTCGTTCCAGTTAATGAACGGGTGGCGGAACATCAGCTTGTCGGCTTCCTGGTTGCAGACATCCGCTATGTCGAATTCTTCCTGCTCCTTGCCCAATATGGCATAGAACACCACGTGCTCCAACACGTCTCCCAATTCCTTGCTGATGTTCTTGAAATCATTCTTCATCAAGGCGTCGCAAAGCTCAAACGCTTCCTCTATCGTGTTGGGACGCAAGCTCTCAAAGGTCTGCTTCCTGTCCCAGGGGCATTGCTTGCGCAGTCTTTCTTGCACGTCGAGCAGCCTGCCAAAAGCCGCGAGTTTTTCCTCTTTTGTATGCATTTATAGTTGATTTATCTGTGCAAAGATACTATTTTCCATGGAAAATTACTAAATTTGCAGCGTTTTTATAGAGAAATAACATAATAAGAAGAATATATTACCAATGGAATTAGCGACAAAGTATGACCCACAAGCCGTGGAGTCTAAGTGGTATCAGTATTGGATAGACAACAAGCTTTTCAGCTCCAAGCCCGATGGACGGGAGCCTTATACTATCGTGATACCCCCACCCAACGTGACGGGTGTGCTCCATATGGGCCATATGCTCAACAATACACTGCAAGACATTTTGGTAAGGCGTGCCCGCATGGAGGGAAAGAACGCTTGTTGGGTGCCTGGCACAGACCACGCTTCCATCGCCACGGAGGCGAAGGTGGTGGGAAAACTGGCGGAACAAGGCATCAAGAAGACCGACCTTACCCGTGAACAATTCTTGGAGCATGCCTGGGACTGGACCCGTGAGCATGGAGGCATTATCTTGAAGCAGTTGCGCAGGTTGGGAGCGAGTTGCGATTGGGAGCGCACGGCGTTCACGATGGATGAGCCTCGCAGCAAAGGAGTCATTAAAGTGTTTTGTGACTTATACCGAAAAGGCCTTATCTATAGAGGCGTGAGGATGGTGAATTGGGATCCGCAAGCCCAAACGGCCTTGTCTGATGAAGAGGTTATATACAAGGATGAGCATTCCAAGCTTTACTACTTGAAATACAGGGTGGTAGAAGCAGACTGTCAACAAGTGGATGAAGGCAACGTGATGCATAAGGATGGCAAGGGTTACTATGCTGTTGTAGCCACGACAAGGCCTGAGACCATCATGGGTGATACCGCCATGTGTATCAATCCCAATGACCCGAAAAACACTTGGCTTAAAGGCAAGCATGTCATCGTGCCCTTGGTCAACCGTGAAATACCCGTGATAGAGGATGACTACGTTGAAATCGAATTTGGTACGGGTTGCTTGAAGGTCACGCCCGCTCACGACATCAATGACCATGCATTAGGACTGAAGCATGGATTGCAGACCATTGACATCTTCAATGACAATGGTACCATTGCGGAATGCGCCGGTTTATATATTGGTATGGACCGCATGGACGTGAGGAAACAAATAGCCAAGGACTTGGAAGCCGCTGGATTGATGGAGAAAGTGGAAGACTATGACAACAAGGTGGGCTATTCCGAGCGCACCAAGGTGCCCATAGAGCCGAAATTGAGTACGCAGTGGTTCCTCAAGATGCAGCATTTCGCGGACTTGGCTTTGGATCCCGTGATGAATGACGAGATAGAATTCTACCCCAAGAAATACAAGAACACTTATCGCCACTGGCTGGAGAATATCAAGGACTGGTGTATCAGCCGCCAATTATGGTGGGGCCATCGTATACCGGCTTATTATTTTGATGCCAACGGCAAGCAAGATTTTGTCGTGGCGGAGACTCCTGAGGAAGCGTTGGCTTTGGCGCGGGAGAAAGTTCCTGGCCTTACCGCTGCCGATTTGGTGCAGGAAAGTGACTGTCTTGATACCTGGTTCTCTTCCTGGCTATGGCCTATCTCCGTGTTTGACGGCATTAACCATCCCGACAACGAAGATATCAAATACTATTATCCTACCAATGACTTGGTAACCGGTCCGGATATCATCTTCTTCTGGGTAGCCCGCATGATTATGGCAGGCTATGAGTATAAGGGAAAAATGCCTTTTAAGCACGTTTACTTCACGGGCATTGTGCGTGATAAGCTTGGTCGTAAGATGAGCAAGAGCCTAGGAAACTCTCCTGATCCTTTGATGTTGATAGACAAATATGGAGCAGACGGTGTGCGTATGGGCATGATGCTCTCCGCTCCCGCTGGCAACGACATCCTTTTTGACGAGGCGCTTTGCGAGCAAGGACGTAACTTCAACAATAAGATATGGAATGCCTTCCGTTTGGTAAAGGGATGGCAGGTGAGCGATGAGATGACCCAACCTGCTGTAAACAAGATAGCGGTGAATTGGTTCAATGCCAAATTGAAAGAGGTTAACGCCGAGATGGAGCTGCAATTCAAGGGTTATCGCATCTCAGAGGCTTTGATGACAGTGTACAGGCTCTTTTGGGATGAGTTCTCCAGTTGGTATTTGGAGATGGTCAAGCCTGCTTATGGCACTCCAATTGACCGCGCTACTTATGAAGCTACGCTTGGTTTCTTCGATACCTTGTTGAAAATGCTGCATCCTTTTATGCCTTTCATCACCGAGGAGTTGTGGCAACATCTCTATGAGCGTGAACAGGGAGCTTCTATTATGCGTGAATGCTTGGCGTTTGAAGGATTATCCGACGGAGAGAGTGATCTCTTGGCCGATATTGAGCATGTAAAGCAAGTGATAGGTGGCGTGCGCACCATTCGCAATCAAAAGAATATCTCGCCCAAGGAAGCCTTGACGTTGCAAGCCGTAGGCGAGCATCATCTCGCTGACTATGATTGCGTGGTGAAAAAGATGGCCAACCTGAGCCAAATAGAAGTGGTGAAGGAGAAGAGCGCGGAGGCTTCCGCCTTCATGGTGAGCACAGATGAGTACGCCGTACCATTGGGCAACCTCATCGACGTAAAGGCAGAGATAGAGAAAGCGCAAGCGCAATTGGCTCATCTGGAAGGTTTCTTGGCGGGAGTGCGAAAGAAATTGGCCAACGAGAAGTTCGTGGCTCACGCTCCCGAAAACGTGGTTGCCTTGGAACGCAAGAAGGAAAGCGACTCTTTGGAGAAGATTGCCGTGCTGAAGCAAACTATTGCTGAGTTGAGCAAGAACTGATGATAGTCGTGAAAAGGATTAGTTGTTTTATCGCGCTGGTCTGTGCCCTGCTCATGGGCACTGCTAGTTGCTCGGATGACGCTGTCGATATCGATGAATATACGAAGCAAACGCTCTTCGTGTATATGCCTTGGTCTGGCTCAGAGACCAGTTCGGGGCTCTATTCTTATTTTCAGGTCAATCTGGACAGCATAGAAAGGGCCATCAAACGTGATAAAGGTCTTGACGGAACTAGGGTACTGGTGTTTATCAGCAACTCTGCCAATCAATCTTCCCTTTATGAAATAACCTACCAAAACGGTGACATTGCCCATGTGCCAGTCAATGAGTACGCGGGACAAGACTATGCTACCACTGCAGGCTTGTCAGGTTTGCTGAACGAGGTGGTGACTTACGCTCCCGCTCTCAACTATGCGATGATTATAGGAGGACATGGTTGCGGATGGACTTATAAGGAAGATTGGGAAGACTATCCCACGAGGGCTTTGGAGCTAAAGAACAAGATGAATCCTGCCGCGGGACTTCCCATGACCCGCTTTTTCGGCAGTGTGGCGGACAATAAGTATGCCATGAACGTGGAAGAACTGGCAGAAGCCATAGAGTCCACAGGCTTGAAGATGCAGTATGTGCTTTTTGACGATTGCTATATGGCCAATGTGGAGACAGCCTACGCCTTGCGCAACGCCACCAATTTCTTGGTGGCTTCCACCAGCGAGGTGATGAGTTTGGGTATGCCTTACTATAGTCTTTGGCCCTATTTGGCTTCCGGCACCCCCAATTACGCCAACATTGTCAGTGGCTTCAATGAGTTTTATAGTGGATATACAGTCCCCTGCGGTGCCCTGTCCGCCATTGATTGCAGGCAGATGGAAAACTTGGCGGCTGTTATGAGCGAAGTAAACGCCACGGCAGTCTTTGACGAAAGCAGTAGAGCGGAGGTGCAAGCGATGGATGGTTTCTCGCCTAACTTGTTCTATGATTTAGGCTCGTATGTGAAGACTTTGGACATTAGCAATTCCCTACGCTTGCGTTTCGAGGCTCAATTAGAAGCTACTGTCAGGGCCACGCAGTCTACGGAGTATGTTTATACGGCATTGAGAGGTACAGATCAATTGATCAAGGTGGACGACTATAGTGGAATCACCATCTCGGATATCAGTACACACAACGTGGCCAACAAGGGAAAGGAGAAAACGGAGTGGTGGACGGCGAGCCACCAAGACATTGCCGTCCCTTAACCCAGTTTGCTGCCCTCCATCAGTTTAGGGCAGATCTCGTTAAAAGGGCATGAGTCACACATGGGGCTCATGCTTTTGCATATATAGCGGCCATGCAGCAACAGCCAATGGTGGGCATCGGGGATGTCTTTTTCAGGTATGTGTTTCATCAGGTAATTTTCCACTTTCAGGGGCGTATTGGCTGATTTGGGTACCAATCCCATGCGATGGCTTACCCGGTAGACATGGGTGTCCACCGCCATGGTAGCCTTTCCGAACCACACCGCTTGTATGACGTTGGCGGTTTTCCTGCCTACTCCTGGCAATAGGGTGAGCTGCTTGATGTCGCTAGGCACCTCGTTCCCGAAGTCGCTTACCAGCATCCTGGCCATCGCCACTAAGTGTTTTGCCTTGCTATTGGGATAACTTACGGAGCGGATATATTCCAATATGTCTTCCTCTTCGGCTTTTGCCATGCTCTCTGCGTCAGGATACTTGGCGAAAAGGGCAGGCGTGACTTGGTTGACACGCTTATCCGTGCACTGAGCGCTCAACAATGTGGCCACCAGTAATTGAAAAGCGCTGCCAAACTGCAACTCTGTGGTTACGTTTGGCAGCGTGTTCCTGAAGTGACCGAGTATGAACTCGTATCTTTCTTCTCGGGTCATTTATTTCTTAGTCTCTTCTTTTTTGTTGTCTTTGGCTTTGGAATCCACTTTTCCTTTGTAAGCCTTGTTCAGCCCGGCGATGATTTCGTCGGTGATGTCATAAGCCTTGTCAGCGTAGAGCAAGTTGTCTCCGCTCTTGCTCAAGATGATAGAGTACTTCTTGTCCTTGTTATACACTGCCAAGAAGTGGTTGATGGAATCGTGCAAAGCCTTGTTGTATTTTTCTTGCTCGGCATTGAACTCGTTGCCCAAGCGCTGCTGTAGTCCAGCCAGGTCGTTTTGCTGCTTTTGCAAGCCTGCCTGCACGGCTTCCGCCTGCTCGCGGGTATAAGCGTTTTGCTGCACTTTCTGCTGGAAGTTTGCCACCGCGTTTTGCAATGCTTGTCCCTTTTGGTTCAATGTAGACTGGATGTTTTGACCTTTCTTTTCCAGTATCTCTGTATACTCCTTGGCAAAGCGGTACTGGGTCATGATGGAGTCTACCTCCACGTAGGCTATTTTCAACTCTGTCGGAGCTGCGGCGGTTGTTTTCTCTTCTACTTTGGGTTGCGCGTTGTTGCAAGAAGAGAACGCTACTATCCCCGTGGCAACGAGAGCGATGCTTAAAAACTTTCTTTTCATTTGTGTTATGGTTTGTGTTATTTATAATACAAGATTAATAAGCCTTGCCTGCCTTGCGCGCTTCCCGGTCTTGGTCGAGCACGCAGTGTATGCGCTTCTTGCGCAGCCCAGGATTGTCGTGCACGTGTTGTGAAGAGAACTTCCCGTTCTTCTTCAATATCACTTTCACCGAGAGCAATGCCACGGAGATAGCAATTATTAACACGCTTAATAGCAAGACTTCTAGCATAATTGATTAATTTCGCGGTGACTTAGGTCACGAATTTGCCGCAAAGGTAATATTTTTTGGTAGAAGCACAAAATAAAATAACATAAATAAATGAATAAAAACGTATTAAAACCAGCTCGAGTGTTCGAGCAGTTTGCCAGAATCAATCAAATTCCCCGACCTAGCAAACATGAGGAACAGGTGATAGAATACCTGAAAAGATTTGGCGAAGAGAGAAACCTGGAAACCGTGGTAGACGATGCCGGCAACGTATTGATACGCAAAGCCGCCACTAAAGGCATGGAGGACAGGCAGGCGGTCATACTGCAGAGTCATATGGATATGGTGTGCGAGAAGGTGAAAGGTCTGGATTTTGACTTCCAGCGTGACCCTATCCAGACTGTGATTGAGGGTGATTGGATGAAAGCCAAGGGCACCACGCTAGGCGCGGACGATGGCATTGGCATGGCTTTGGCCTTGGCCATACTGGACAGCGATGACGTGGAGCATGGCCCATTGGAGTGTGTTTTCACCCGAGATGAGGAGACTGGCCTTACGGGAGCGCAGGGCATGAAAGCCGGTTTCATGACAGGCAAGATGCTGATTAACCTGGACAGCGAGGACGAAGGGCAGTTTTTCGTTTCCTGCGCTGGCGGCCAGACCGCTACGGCTACTTTCCGTTATACCCGTGTGCAGGTGCCTGATGGTTATTTCTTCCTTTCCGCCAGCGTGGATAAGTTGAAGGGAGGCCACTCAGGCGATGATATCGACAAGAAGCGAGCCAATGCCGTGAAGCTCTTGGCACGCTTTCTCTATATGGAAAGCGAGAAGTTGGGAGGCGAACTATACCTGGCCGACTTCCATTGCGGTAAGCTCCATAACGCTATTCCCAGGGATGGAGAAGTCATATTTGCCGTGAAGAACGAGGAAAAGGAAAACGTGAGGGCGGACTGGAATGTCTTCGCCGCGCAAGTGGAAGACGAGTTCCACGTTACGGAGCCTGACTGCCACTTCCACATGGGCAGCGCGGAGGCTCGCGCCGTATTGCCCCAGTCGGTGGGCACGGCGTTTATCAGGGCTTTGCAGGCCGTGGACAATGGCCCGATGTGCTATTGCCAAGACGAGGCGTTGGCCTGGATGGTGGAGACTTCAAGCAACGTGGCCAGCGTGCACACCGCCGAAGACTCGGCGATGGTGACCATGAGCCAGCGAAGCAATGTGATGAGCAACCTGGATAACATGACCAACACCGTGAAGGCAGCGTTCCAGTTGGCGGGAGCCGAGGTGTCTGTAGACGGCAGGTACCCAGCCTGGAAGATGAGGGCGGACAGCGAATTGACGCGGATAACCGTGGAAACATATCGCCAATTGTTTGGCAAAGAGCCGAAAGTTATTGGTATTCACGCTGGATTGGAGTGCGGTCTTTTCTCCGAGCGCTATCCCGATTTGGACATGGTGAGCATGGGACCCACGTTGAGAGGTGTGCATTCTCCCGACGAGCGGTTGCTGATTCCTACTGTCGACATGGTATGGCGCCATCTATTGGAAATCTTAAAGAACATTCCCGCATGAAAACTCCACGCTTAAAGTTCTTGCTGTTCTCCCTGTTGGCGTTACTCCTCTTTGCTTCCTGCGGCAAGGAGGGCGATGCCAAGAGTATGGTAGAGGACTTCCTGGATACTTATTTGGTGGATAACGCACGTTCAGACACGCGTTTCTCCCGCATGGACTCCACCAAGATGATAACTCCGGCCACGGTGATGGCTTTGCGGGAACACATGAAAACCGTAAAGCTTTTCAAACCTGACGTAAGCTATGCCGAGGGAGACATTCCCAAGACGCTCTATTACATCAGGGTAACCTACACCAAGCCTACTGCTGACGGCAAGGGAAAGAGCTATACCCAGACGTTTTATTTCGACCCGGAGGTGAAACGCTTGATAGCGTTCAAGGAGGGTTAAATAGCTCCAAGGAAATCGCGGTAGTACTGAAACGGAATATCAGTACTACTCCTTTTTTCGCTGCAGGTTCTTCCCCATGATACGCCATAATGTGAGTTCATCGGATACCGATTATATTATTTGAGCCTCAACAAATTTTCGTCCCGCCATACGATAGCCTGTGCTCGCTGTTGAAATGTGGCCTGGTAGGAGGCGGAAAAGCCTCTCTGAGAGAAGTAACTTGTTTTGCCAGGGAAAACAAGTTGAATTGATGGGGAAAATAAGTTGTTTTGTTCATGAAAACAAGTTAAATTGAAGGGCAAAATAACTTGTTTTGCAACCCCCTCTTTTTATGCGGGTGGAGGAAGGCCTTTGTGCGGTGTATAGGGGAACAGGATGATAAATTGGCCAAGCGGGAAGGGGAATAAAGAGAAAAGCGTTATCTTTGCACCTGCGTTTCGCATGGTTAATTTCAAAAACAATATAGTTTCATGAGTTGGATTATTCTCATTGTCGCCGGATGCTTTGAGTCTGGCTTCGCGTTTTGCCTGGGGAAGATGAAGGAAGTGTCAGGCCTTGAGTGGTATCTTTGGGGCATGGGCTTTCTTTTCTGCCTGGCTTTGAGCATGGTGCTGCTGGCCAAGGCTGTGCAAACCATCCCTATCGGTACGGCCTATCCTGTATGGACGGGCATTGGCGCGGTGGGCACGGTAATCCTGGGCATTGTGTTTTTCCATGAGCCAGCTTCTTTTCTCCGTTTGTTTTTCATTACCACATTGATAGGCTCGATAGTGGGTTTGAAGATGGTCTCCCACTAGTTCCCCATGCTAATAGCGCAATAGGCTTGGCGTGATGGTTCTCTCACGCGCGCGTATATAATTAATAAGGTGTAAACGGGCAGGTTAGTTGTTAGTTGGCGACAAAGCAATGGCATTCGGGTTAGTTAGGCAAGCATGCGGCGCATATAGTGCCTGATATGCTTGCGGGCGTTACCCAAGTTGCGCTCCACGCCTTTGTAGTTCATGCTCAACTCGCAGGCGATGTCGCTCACTTTCTTTCCCTCGTAGATGTTGAGTCGGTAAACGCGCTGTTGGGTGTCTGATAGTTGCGCTATGCCCCGTTCCAGCAGCTCGTTCATTTCCTGCGCGGAATAGATGGACTCTATCGTGTCAGGGTCAAGCGAACTGGTTTGCAGTTGGTGTTCATGCTCTTGCAAGCGGGTGTGATGCCTCCAGTAATCGAATATCAAGTTGCGTGCCACGGTGTATACCAAGCATGGCAGGGTGATGGGGGTAATCATCTTGTCGGATTTGAGCAACCTGAGGAAGACGTTTTGCACGATGTCTTCCGTTTCGTAGGCGAAATTCACGCGAGAGCCCACAAATTGCCTCAGCTCGTCAAAATGGGCTTCATAATATTCCGCCAACAGGTTGTAGTCAGACGTGTTGTATTTCATTGACGTGTGATTTAAAGGTTGGTATGGCAAAATTACGAAAAAATCACGATACGCCATGAATTGTCATGCTAAAAATACGCAAATGAAACAAATATATATATAAAAGATAAGATTTCACGTTTCCCGACTTGCCTGTTTCGCATGGAAAGTTTCCTGATTGGCACGCTATTTGCATTTCTTCATGGCAGACAACAGAATATACATTATATATTATTATGGCACAAAAAGGTAACATCGGGGTTACTACAGAGAACATCTTCCCCGTCATCAAAAAGTTTCTCTATTCAGACCATGAGATTTTCCTCCGTGAAATGGTGTCCAACGCCGTGGACGCTACCCAGAAATTGAAGACGCTGACTCAGCAAGGAGACTTCAAGGGAGAACTGGGCGACTTGACCGTGCGTGTATTGCTGGACGAGAATGCCAAGACGCTCACCATCAGCGACCGGGGTATTGGCATGACGGAGGAGGAGATAGAGAAATATATCAACCAGATAGCTTTCTCGGGCGTGAATGATTTCCTGGATAAATACAAGGAAAACGCCAACGCCATCATTGGCCATTTCGGACTGGGTTTCTATTCCGCTTTCATGGTGGCGGACAAGGTGGATATCATCACCCGTAGCTACAAGGAGGGCAGCAAGGCAGTGAAATGGACTTGCGATGGTTCACCTGAATATGAGATATCAGACGCTGAGAAGGAAGACAGGGGTTCAGACATTGTGCTCCACATATCCGATGACTGCAAGGAGTACCTGCAGAAGGTGAAAATACAGGAGCTGCTCGACAAGTACTGCAAGTTCATGGCCGTGCCCGTGGCCTTTGGCAAGAAGACCAAATGGGAAGGCGGAAAGCAGGTGGATACCGATGAGGACAACATCATCAACAGCGTTGAACCGCTTTGGACCAAGTCGCCCAGCACGCTGAAGGATGAGGACTACAAGGAATTCTACCGCACGCTCTATCCCATGCAAGACGAGCCGCTGTTCTGGATACACCTGAACGTGGACTATCCTTTCAACCTTACGGGTATCTTGTATTTCCCCCGCATCCACAGCAACATAGACTTGCAGCGCAACAAGATACAGCTCTATTGCAACCAGGTGTTTGTCACAGACCAGGTGGAAGGCATCGTGCCCGAGTTCCTTACGCTGTTGCACGGCGTGATAGACAGCCCCGACATTCCGCTGAACGTTAGCCGAAGCTACTTGCAGAGTGACGCTAACGTGAAGAAGATTAGCACTTACATCACCAAGAAGGTGGCCGACAGGTTGAGCGCCCTCTTCAAGGAAGACCGTAAGAAATATGAGGAGAAGTGGGATAACCTGCGTCTTTTCATTGAATATGGCATGCTGTCGCAAGACGACTTCTATGATAGGGCGAAGGATTTTGCGCTCATGAAGGACACGGAGGGTAAGCATTTCACGATGGAAGAGTACAAGACGCTCATCAAGGACAACCAGACCGATAAGGACGGAAACTTGGTTTACCTTTACGCCAACAACGTGGAGGAGCAGTATACTTACATCGAGGCGGCCAAGAACAAGGGTTATAGCGTCTTGTTGATGGACGGACAGTTGGACACGCCCATGGTGAGCATGCTGGAACAGAAGTTGGAAAAGGCTCGTTTCACAAGAGTTGACGCTGATACCATAGACCGCCTCATCGTGAAGGAAGACCGCAAAGAGACGGGAATGGAAGCTGACAGCAGTGACAATTTGGCACAAGTGTTCCGTTCGCAGATGCCTGCTTTGGAGAAAGTGGAGTTTAACGTAGAGGTGGCGGCACTGGGCGAGACCAATCAACCCACAGTGATTACCCAAAGCGAGTATATGCGACGCATGAAGGCCATGGGTCAATTCCAGCCTGGTATGGGCTTTTATGCCCAAATGCCCGACAGTTACACTCTGGTGCTCAATAGTGACCACGCATTGATTAAGAAAGTGTTGGCAGACACCGAGAATAGCGTGGGCGAGTCGTTGAAACCTGTCATGGAACAGCTGAAGGCTTGCCAAGACAAGTTGACCGAGTTGAACAAGGAACAATCCAGCAAGAAGCCTGAAGAGATTACCCAGGCGGAAAAAGACCAGACCCACGAGGCGGAGAAGGCTTTGGAGGAACAGCGTGAGAAGAAGCGTACTTTGTTGAGTGATTACGCCAAGGGTAATCAGGTGGTACATCAGTTGATAGACTTGGCCTTATTGCAGAACGGCATGCTGAAGGGGGCCGCTCTAGACGCTTTCCTGAAACGCAGCGTAGACCTCATTAAGTAGGTTGGGCAATTTTTCTTGAAATATATTTCACCCTCGTGTCTTATAAGGAGGCACGAGGGTGATTTGTTTTTCGGATGATTGTGTTTCCGTATTTGTTTACGGGGACAAAGACGGAAAAGCCTCCCCGAAGGCATTGCCTGTCGGATAAAATGTGTATCTTCGCGAGGGGAATAACCTCAACACGATGAGAATAGTTGAAATACCTTCTTTCTTTCCGCCTTATGGTGGCGAGTTCTGCATGGAACAAGCGAAGGCTTTGGCTTCATTGGGTCATGAAGTCACGATATTGGCTCATGTCCAGTTGGGAGTAACGGTCTATCCAAGAGGATGGCTGCAGGCTAAAACTAAGCCAAGACACTTGAAAGAGGATGGAGTCAGTATTGTAAACACGGAGATGAGAGGGCTGCCCCGATGCCCCAAGATAAATATGCGAAGATGGATTGCCGGGGTAAGACGGCTTTTCGCGGCTTACATCGCTGAGTGCGGGAAGCCCGATGTCATCCATGCCCATTGCTGTAAGTGGGCGGGCTATGCGGCTTGCCTATTGCATAGGGAATATGGCGTACCTTATGTGGTGACTGAACATCTGTCTTTCCAGTTGCTGGCGGAAGAGCTGGGTGAGCCTCGCCCTGGAATTTGGCAGGTGGACTTGTTGCGTGAAGCGTACAAAGAGGCAGGCTGCGTGATACCTGTGGCAGAGGAATTGGTGGATGATATCGCTCCTTACTTCGGAAAGGATTATAGGTGGACGGCTATCTCCAATATCGTTGATACGGATTTTTTCCATTTCCAACCCCGTCCAGACTTGGAAGGCAGGAGGTTCCGTTTCTGTTGCGTGGCGCATTATATACCCGTGAAGGGATATGACGTGCTCTTTCGGGCTTTCGAGTTACTTTGCGAGGAAAATGATAAAGCCGAACTGCACATAGCGGGCAGATTTACCGCGGGCAGGGAATGCCGGCAGGCCATCGAGGCTTTGGGGCTGGGCGACCGGGTGGTAAACCATGGCGAGCTGGACAAGGAGGATGTTCGCCGCTTGTTGTATACGTGCGATTGCCTGGTGCTGGCCTCCCGTGGCGAGGCGCAAGGCCTCGTCCTGCTGGAGGCCATGGCCACGGGCATCCCCGTCGTCACTACCGACCGCGTGCCGCGCAACGCCCTGGTGGAGGGCGGCAGCCTCGTGGTTCCCGTGGATGATGCCGCTGCCTTGGCCCAGGCCATGTTCCGCATGATTGAGCATTACCCAGAAGCGTCTGCCAGTCTATCCGCTAAGGTAGTTGAAATGTGCTCTCCCCAGTCCGTGGGGCAACGGATAGCTTCGGTGCTGGAAGCCGCCACTTTGGAAAGCTGCGTTAAGTCTTGGTGGCGTCATTAAAATGAAAGGTGCTAGTGTCTGCATTTTTGCTTGCACCATACGAATGCTTTCCTTAAGAGGAGGAAAGTTTGCCATGTGATGGTGTTGCTCGTGATGAATCCAGACAGTCGTATGGACAGGGTAGGGGGCACTTCCCATTTCCTTTCATATTGTTTGGTCAACTCACGCAGTTGCCTGTCGTGTGCCCGGAAGGCGTGCATGAAGAGCGCGAACACCCTTCGTTGGAAATAACGGTTGATGTTCTCGCTCCGCAGTTGGTGTTTCTCACATAGGTAGTGACTGAGTCTTGTGGTGCCTAATACAAACTCGAATTGCTTTTGATGGTTGTTTCTGTTGGAAGCGGAGGTGTCCCCAATGGTATAGGAAAGGGTGATGGCTGGTAAATACGCTATCTTTCCGTGTAGTGCCATGGTAAAGGCTACCTGCAAGTCTTCGCATTGAAAAGATTTGTCGCGGAAGAGACGGGTATCTTCCCCGTAGGCTTCCAGTATGGTGGATGCCCTGTAAAGTGACGTGCATAAGTGGATAACGGGTTGTTCCACTTGCGTGATAATGGCTTCGAGCATCTTTTTGCCATCCGTCCTGGGTACTGGGAACAGAGTGGGAGGGGCAGAAAGGGTTTCGCCAGTTTGCTCGTCTAGGTATTGCCAGGCGGTGTGCACTAGTGTTACGTCGGGCTCACGCTCCAGGATGTAGACTTCTTTTTCCAACTTCTCAGGGTCAGTCCAGTAGTCATCTCCCGCACAATCCGCTATAAATTTGCCTTTGCAGGTTAACAGACAGTCAAAGTAGTTGTCCACAATCCCTTTATTTGGTGCTTTTTCCATCAGTTTCACTACCTTTGGGAAACGCTCCGCGTAAGTTTCGCAAATCTTACGCGTACCATCAATTGACGCATCTTCTCCTATGATTATTTCCAGCGGCAAGTGGCAACGTTGGTTGAGTATGCTGTCAAGTGCGCGCCCTATGGTGCGCTCCTGATTGTAGGTGATGACAATGACAGATATGAGGTTTTCCATTTTGGTAAGTTTTGGCACTCGCGAATATACGAAATATATTTGATAACGCTGCTTGTTTTGCTAGATTTTGACTTTCTGGCGCATAGCGTGAGGTTAATGCTGATGTTCGTGATAGATGAATAGCAACAAAAAAGGTGTGTCCTGTGAGGGACACACCTATATATATAAGTTGCTAACGGAGTGTTAGATGGTTTCGCTCCAGTCTTCTTTGCTCTTGCGAACATAGGTCTGGTAGCGCAGCTTGGCCATCTTCTCGGCCTGTGTAAACAGCTCGTCTGCCTCATTGGGGAATGCCTTTTGCACGGAGAGGTAACGCACCTCGCCCAAGAGGAAGTCACGGAACTTATCCCACTGCGGCTCCTTGGAATCGAGTGTGAAGGGGTTCTTTCCTTCGTCTGCCAACTGGGGATTGTATCTCCACAAGTGCCAGTAACCGCATTCAACAGCTAACGCCTCCTCAGCTTGGCTCCTGCCCATGCCGCCCTTACGCTTCAGACCATGGTTGATACAGGGAGCGTAAGCGATAATGAGTGATGGACCTGGATAAGCCTCTGCCTCGCGGATGGCCTTCAGGGTCTGTGCGTTGTCTGCACCCATGGCAATCTGAGCTACGTAAACATAGCCGTAAGTGGTCTGCATCAAGCCCAGATCCTTCTTGCGAATACGCTTGCCCTGGGCGGCGAACTGTGCGATGGCACCAAGAGGTGTAGACTTGGAAGACTGACCACCAGTGTTGGAGTAAACCTCGGTGTCGAGAACCAAGATGTTTACATCCTCGCCAGAAGCCAATACATGGTCGAGACCTCCGTAGCCGATATCATAAGAAGCACCATCACCACCGATTATCCACTGGCTGCGTTTTACCAGGTAGTGGTCAAGCGTCTTCAGTTCAGCGCAGATGGGGCAACCCTTCTCTGCTCCAGCGGCGATGAGAGGCTTCAACTCTGCGGCTGCCACCTTGCTCTCGTCCGCATTATCTTTTGCGGCAATCCATTTGTCTGCGGCTGCAACGAACTCGGCGGGCACGCCCTCTTGGGCTTTCGCGTCGTTCAACAGTTTCACGATGCGCTCTTTCATCTTCTTGTTACCCAAAGCCATACCCAAACCAAACTCGCAGAAGTCCTCGAACAGGGAGTTGTCGAAAGCGGGACCTTGTCCCTTGGCGTTCTTGGTGTAAGGAGTGGAGGGGATGGAGGCTGAATAGATGGAAGAACATCCTGTGGCGTTGGCAATCATCTGGCGATCACCAAACAGCTGGGAAATCAGCTTCACGTAAGGAGTCTCACCGCAACCAGAGCATGCGCCAGAGAACTCGAACAGAGGCTGGGCGAACTGAGAGTTCTTGGGGCTCTGCTTGATGTCTACCAGGTCTTGCTTGGAAGTGACGTTCTTCACCAGATAATCCCAATTCTTGGCTTCTTGTACCATTTCGGGAGCGTCCACATTGAAAGGCACCATGGTGAGAGCCTTCTCTCCCTTCTTGCCAGGACAAACATCTGCGCAGTTGCCACAGCCAAGACAATCAAGTACGGAAGTCTCCACGCGGAAGTGCATGCCTGCCATGGCTTTGGGTGCCTTCATTTCTTGGGTTTCAATTTGGATACCCTTCAGCTCCTCGTCTGTTAATACGAAAGGACGGATGGCTGCGTGAGGACATACATAGGCACACTTGTTACATTGTATACAGTTCTCTACGTTCCATACAGGTACGAACGCCTCTACACCACGCTTCTCAAATGCGGCGGTTCCGTTCTCCCATGTACCATCTACGGTATTATGCTTTACAAAATCGGATACTTTCAGCAAGTCTCCAGCTTGTGCGTTGATGGGGCGAACCAGCTCCTTCACGAAAGCGGGAGCGTCGTCAGCCTTGCATTCATCGTCAGCCAAATCTGCCCAAGCGGGGTCTACAGCCAGTTCCTTGTACTCACCGCCACGATCAACAGCGGCATAGTTCTTGTCTACTACGTCTTGGCCCTTCTTGGCGTATGATTTCACGATAAAGGCTTTCATCTGCTCGATGGCCAAGTCCAAGGGGATTACTTCCGTGATGCGGAAGAACGCGGACTGCAGGATAGTATTGGTACGATTACCCAAGCCAATTTCCTGTGCTATCTTGGTTGCGTTGATGTAGTACACTTTGATATTGTTCTTGGCGAAGTAACGCTTCAGCTTGTTTGGAATGAACTTCACCAATTCTTCCCCGTCAAAAATGGTGTTGAGCAGGAAAGTACCGTTCTTGCGCAGACCACGAGTCACGTCATACATATTCATGTAAGCTTGTACGTGGCATGCCACGAAGTTAGGCGTGTTCACCTGGTAAGCCGAGTGGATGGGGCTATCGCCAAAGCGCAGGTGAGAGCAGGTGAAACCACCCGACTTCTTGGAATCGTAAGAGAAGTATGCTTGGCAGTACTTGTTGGTATTGTTACCGATAATCTGTACAGAGTTCTTGTTGGCACCTACAGTACCATCGGCTCCCAGTCCATAGAACTTGGCCTCGAACAAATCGTCGCCACCCATGGGGATTTCCTCCTCTTCGGGCAGGGAGGTAAAGGTAATATCATCTACGATACCTACGGTAAAGTGGTTCTTTGGTTCTGGCAACTCCAGGTTCTTGAACACGGCCACGATCTTGGCGGGCGTGGTGTCGGAAGAGCCAAGACCATAGCGTCCACCTACGATAAGAGGTTTGCGCTCGTCATCATAGAGGGCACTCTTTACATCCAGATACAGAGGCTCACCCTCAGCGCCAGGCTCCTTGGTGCGATCGAGCACGGCAATGCGCTTTACGGTAGCGGGGAGTGCCTTCTTCAGGAAGTCCACAGAGAATGGACGATAGAGGTGTACGGCCACCATACCTACCTTCTTGCCCTGCTTTACCATGTAGTCGATAGCCTCGCGGGCAGCTTCGGTGGCGGAACCCATCAAGATGATAACGTTCTCGGCGTCCTCTGCCCCATAATAGTTGAACAGGTGATACTCACGGCCAGTAATCTTTGAGATTTCGCCCAGATAATGTTCCACCACCTCGGGAATATTATCGTAATAGGTGTTGCAGGCTTCACGATGGGTGAAGAACGTCTCTGGATTCTCTGCGGTACCACGTGTGACGGGACGCTCAGGGCTTAAAGCGCGGTCACGGAAGCGTTTGATGTCTTCAGGATCTATCAATTTGGCAACCTCTTCCTCGTCGATAACCTCAATTTTGTGGTATTCGTGAGAGGTGCGGAAACCATCGAAGAAGTTGATAAAAGGCACAGAGGTCTTTAATGTAGCCAAGTGCGGAACTGCGGTTAAGTCCATAACTTCCTGTACGGAACCTGAGCAGAACATAGCGAAACCTGTTTGGCGGCAGGCCATGACATCCTGGTGATCACCGAAGATACACAATGAATGAGAGGCCAAAGTACGGGCTGATACATCGAAAACACAAGGCAGTAACTCGCCAGCTATTTTGTACATGTTGGGAATCATGAGCAGCAAGCCTTGGGATGCGGTAAACGTGGTGGTCAGTGCACCTGCCTGCAAAGAACCATGTACGGCACCTGCGGCACCGCCCTCAGATTCCATTTCCTGGATGGTCACTGGCTGTCCGAAGAGATTCTTGCGGCCTTTGGCAGCCCATTCATCAACATGTTCTGCCATCGGAGACGATGGGGTGATGGGATAAATTGCGGCAACCTCGGTAAACATGTAGCTTACGTGGGCAGCGGCGGTATTACCATCACAAGTGATAAACTTTTTTTCTTTTGCCATTTTTAATTTGAATTAAAATGTTTATGTATAATGTCTTTCTATAGTCTTAATCTTTTGTTCAATAGAGGAATCCCATCAGCCACAAGGGAATTTGGTTTCCTTTTCCCACTTCAGTGTTATATCTGGCATAGATAGTGTCGGGGGCATAGCGGCTCTTAATGGGCGATTGTGCGTCACAAACACGTATCTTCAATTTATTGTCTATCGTGTAGGACAATTCTTTATTACCTTGGTTTACCACGTGGTCTTTCCATAGGCAATTCACCAAAAAGGTCTCCATCAGTTCCTGCTTTACCACTTTGATGGGATAGATGGCGTACATCAGGTTGGGATTGTGCATCATCACTTTTGATGGCTTTTTGGGAAACTCTTGTCCTTTAGGATAAATGATGTTGATAAGCCTTGCGTCAGCCAGGTATTTGATGTAGTTCATCACCGTGGCCCTGCTGGTTTCCACATCATTAGCCAGTTGGCTAATATTGGGAGTCTTCGCACCTCCCACCGCTAACTGATAGAAAAGCTTCTTTATCTTGGTGAGGTATTTTAATTCTATCTGTTTGATTAAGAGTATGTCCACCTCGGTCATCATGTTCATTGTCTTGAGCAAGTTTTCCGAAAAGTTCCGGTTTTCTAAGAAGAATGGATAGAAACCATGATGCAGGTAGTCTTGGAAATACCTCGTGGGACTGGCTTTTGGCAATATGGTCTTGATAATATGCTCGTGGTCTTGGAGTATCTCGTCGAGCGTGTATGCCTGGAAATTATTGCCGGTTTTCAAGTTAATGAATTCCCTAAAAGAGAAACCTCTCAGGTTGTAACTCTTCACGATGCCGTTCAGTTCAGGATTCTCCTCTTTCAGCCTCATTACGCTAGACCCCGTGAATATTATCTTCAGCTCAGGATATTTGTCATAGCATGTTCTCAATTCCTTGCTCCAGTTGGGATCTTTAAATACCTGGTCTATCAGCAACACTCTACCGCCATTTTTCACGAAATCTCCAGCGAATTCCGCAATGCCTTTGCTCTGGAAGTAGAAGTTGTTCATGTTGGCATAGAGACATTTTCTGTCATTAGGACCAAATTTCTCTTTCGCGTATTGCAGCAGGAAAGTGGTCTTGCCCACGCCACGTGTCCCCTTGATACCAATTAAGCGGTCGTTCCAGTCGATTTCGTCCATCAAAGGACGTCGTACTGGTGCGTTGGTATGCTCCAAGAGGTATGAGTGGGTGTGAAAGAATGCCTCTTCCATTATGTTGTTCTAGTCTAGTTTGATTTGTAATTAACTGCAAAGATACGACTAATTTTCTAATTTGCAACCCCTAGTTAGCAGTTTCTTGCTATTTTATTATTATTTAGCATTATTCTAATTTGCCTTTTCTTTTGGTTCATATTTTTTGAGTAACTTCGCGCTGATGAGACTACAAGTATTCAATCCCGAACATGATATAGCCTTGGCGTCTTTCTCGCCAGGTTTCACTTCTCCCCACGCTGGCAGGCAGTTGCGTGCTGACTTGGGATTTCTTCCTGCTTTATGGGCAACGGAAGAGGATTTGGTTTTGGTAGATGACGTGGAAGGCGCGAAAGAGCGATATCGCCATATTAAAGATCGCCCGCGGCGTGAGGCGAATTTTATCACAAAGGCACAGCTCCATGAAGTCTCCCGCGAGATTACCCAGGTCTTGCCATGGGGATGGGATCCCGCTATTAGGCACGAGTTGCTGAAGGAAGGGATAGCGGAGGGCTTGTTGCCGTCTGAAGAACGGATAAAAGCCATTCGCGAAATGAGTTCACGTGAGTGGGTTGTTCACCATTTACAGACAGGTACCAGGATTGCCACAAACATGCGGACGCTCAACGAGCAAGTGGAATTTTTCGGCAGATGTGTCTTGAAATCGCCTTGGAGCAGCAGTGGCCGTGGTGTTCGTTATGTTTCCGCTAAAGAATGGGAAGATTCCGCGCTGCGAAAATGGGCGGAGAAGGTTATCTTGTCGCAAGGCTGTATAGCGGTAGAGCCATATTATAAGAAGGTGAAGGATTTTGGCATGGAGTTTGAAGCCTTGCCTGACGGCAGGGTGGTTTACCGCGGGCTTTCCCTCTTCCATACTGAACGAGGTGCGTATACGGGCAATCTTCTCGCCTCCGAAGCGCAAAAAGAGCGGGTGCTAGCCCAATATGTTTCTCCTAAAGAGCTTGCCCGGCTCAAGGAGAACATCATCCGGGAAATATCCTTATATATATATAATGTGTATGAGGGGCCTTTCGGGGTGGACATGATGATTTATTCCGATGGGGGAGAATTAAGGGTGAATCCCTGCGTGGAGCTGAACTTGCGTTGCACTATGGGGCATGTCGCTCTCTCGCTCTCGCCAGGCCATGAGGCTGCTTTTAGGCTGATGGCCGTCCATTATGACGGAAGCCATTACCATCTGCGGGTGAAAGAAACCATGCAAGGGGGCATAGAACTGGAAGAAAAAGAATAATCTATAACAAATCAAACTTATGAACAAACTACTTATTTTGAGCTTTATCTCGCTCTTGGCTATGAATACTTATGGCCAAAAGGATCATGTCTCTCAGGTGTGGAACCCGGACAATGGGGATGGAACTTTCACGAATCCTGTGCTCAATGCCGATTACAGTGATCCTGACGTAATCGCCGTGGGCGATGACTATTATCTTACGGCGAGTTCCTTTAACTGTTTGCCTGGTTTGCCCATTCTCCACTCTCGTGATTTGGTGCATTGGCAATTGATAGGCCATGCCTTGCAAAGATTGGAGCCGGACTCTGTCTTTGCGGCTTCGGCTCACGGCATGGGTGTATGGGCTCCTTCCATTCGCTACCATGATGGCGAGTTTTACATTTATTGGGGAGATCCCGACTATGGAGTCTTTATGGTAAAGGCGAAAAATCCCGTGGGGCCATGGAGTGAGCCTCTTCAAGTCATCTCGGGTAAAGGAATGATAGACACGTGCCCTTTGTGGGATGAAGATGGACGTTGCTATTTGGTTAACGCTTGGGCAAACAGTCGCAGCAGGTTCGCTTCCGTCATTACGGTAAGGGAGCTCAATGCCGACGGCACGGAAGCTGTCAGTGCCCCTGTGATAGTTTTTGATGGTAATGGCACGGAAAATCGCACGTGTGAAGGCCCTAAGTTCTATAAGCGAGATGGCTGGTATTGGATTATGATGCCTGCCGGAGGCGTGGCTACGGGATTTCAGTTGGCCATGCGCTCACGTTCTCCCTATGGCCCATATGAATGTAAGAAGGTATTGGAACAGGGGGATACGCCCGTCAACGGCCCTCATCAGGGTGGGTGGATACATACTTCTCAAGGTGAAGATTGGTTTATGCACTTCCAAGATAAAGGAGCTTATGGCAGGGTGGTACACCTACAGCCTGTCACATGGCGGGACAATTGGCCCGTGATGGGCAAGTTGCCCGCAACGGGATATTGCGGAGAGCCGCTTCTTACTTGCCGCATGCCGAAGTCTGCCTACCATGACACTTGCAATCCCGTGGAGAGCGATGAGTTTAATGACCCTCGACTAGGGCTTCAGTGGCAGTGGCATGGTAACTATCAGCAGTCTTTTGGCATGCCCACTTCCTTTGGCGTATTCCGTCTATATACTTATAAGACAGACAAAACTATTTGGCATACTCCCAACTTGTTGTTGCAAAAGACCCCGGCGGATAGCTTTACCGCTACGGCGAAACTCACGCTTGCCGCCAAGGAGCAAGGCCAGATGGGCGGCATCATCATGATGGGCCTGGATTATAGTGCCTTGGTGGTAAAAAGGGAGGGTAATTCTTTTCTCTTACAGCAGGTCACCTGCCATGGCGCAGACAAGGGAAATGTGGAGGAAGTGAAAACGCTTGCCACTTTGGAGCCTACCTCCGCGGACAAAATAGATTACCAACCTGCCATTTATGAGCAACTTTACTTGCGTATGCGTGTGCATAATGGGGAAGTGGAGTTCTCATATAGCACCAACGGCAAGAAATATAAGTCAGTAGGCGAGACTTTCCAAATGCGTGAAGGCAAGTGGATAGGCGCTAAAATAGGTTTTGTGGCGCAAGAACCTGCGGGCAAGTCTAATCGAGGGTGGATAGACGTGGACTGGTTTCGAGTTACGAAATGACTTGTTGGAGCGGTTGAAGTCCTGGCGAAATAGCTAAAGTGTGGCTGTAATTGCCCTGAAAACAGGGGAAAAAGGCCATGAAATAAAAGAAAATACACTTTCTTCGAAAAATATTTGCCGGAAAATTTGGTGGAATGAAAAATAAGCCTTACCTTTGCACCGCATTTGAGAACAATGCTTGGTAATTCAGAAATGAACCCGGAAGGATGGGTGAGTGGCTGAAACCAGCAGTTTGCTAAACTGCCGTACGAATTTCTCGTACCGGGGGTTCGAATCCCCCTCCTTCCGCAAGCTGTTTGAGAATGCGCGACAATGGTCGATTCATCTAATGGTTAGGATACAAGATTCTCAATCTTGGCATAGGGGTTCGATTCCCCTATCGACTACAAAAAGCCAGGTAATCAAATACCTGGCTTTTTGTTTTCTGCATGAATAGCCAGGGTAGTGGAGTTCGAGAGTCAATAGATTTTACATGCCTGTCCGCATGCACCCCACCTCCGCGAGGCGAGATACATGCGGTTAAGTATCTTTGGACTTCTTTGAAGCCTTTTTCTTCATGATAATCCTCCCACAAAATCTCTACTGTCCCGTAAAACTCTGGAATTCAAAAGGGAAAGCAAAGGCATTTCCACGAATGGCGTGGCCTGTTCTAGGCACTTAAGAAAACAACTTGTTTTCCCGAGCAAAATAACTTAAATCGCGGAGCAAAACAAGTTATTTTCCGACGCGAAATAACTTGTTTTGCTCCCCAAAATAACTTGTTTTGGAAAACCGCGTTAAGAGGAAGTAAACGCAGTAGTACTGAATTGGAATATCAGTACTACTGAAAACGAAAGTCAGTACTACTGATATTGAAAAGGAGTAGTACTGGCTTTTTGGATATTATGTATGCAAATCTTCCGCGGCAATATCGAATTCCCGTTCTTCCCACTTGGGATAAGACTGGGTGTGGTCTTTCAGGTAGATGTGGTTGAGTGTATATTCCAGTGAGCGTAGAGTTGCTTCTTGTCTGTCTTTCTCCAGTTCGCATTCCCAGATGGTGACGCAATGCCAGCCCATCTTGGCCAGTTCCTGCTGTTGCGCTTTGTCCCTCGCTTTGTTGCGGGCTATTTTTTCAGTCCAGAACTCCGTATGGGTCAATGGAGGCCTGAAGTTATGGCAATCGTGCCCATGCCAGAAGCATCCGTTGATGAATATGCATGTGCGGTATTTCCTCAATACGATGTCAGGATGGCCTGGCAATCGTTTGTGATGTAAGCGATAACGAAAGCCGCAAGCGTGCAGGTAACGCCTTACGATAAGTTCAGGCTTGGTATCCTTGCTATGGATAGCCGCCATGATTTTGCTTCTCTTTTCGCTAGATATCTTGTCCATTTATGGTGTTGTCTCTCGCGATTATGGATATTTTAACTATATATATTTGGTGGTATGCCAGAAATTTCTTACTTTTGCCTTATGAAAGTGTGGTAGACATGACCCTCTTTCGACATGACAACTTTTGAAGATTTTTTAGTGGTTAATTTAGTTTTAGTAAGTATTGGAAATAGGATTTGTCGAGAGACAAGTCCTATTTTTCGTTTTGTGTGTTATGCCAACCGCATGTTTCTCGCTTTCGTTCATGGGTGAAGAGATAGTGGATATTTGCATGCAATCCTTTATAGCATCCCCTTAGAACTGGGCAACTCGTAATGGTAGATATCCCTTCGCACGGCCATTCGCAGTGAACGCGCAAACGCCTTGAAGATGCCCTCTATCTTGTGATGCTCATTTTGGCCTTCACCTTTTATGTTAAGGTTCATCTTGGCCGCGTCGCTCAGGCTCTTGAAGAAATGCGGAAACATCTCGGTAGGCATTTCGCCCACTTTTTCCCTGTGAAATTCAGCGTCCCACACCAGCCAAGGTCTGCCGCCGAAGTCTAATGCCACTTGGCAAAGGCTGTCATCCATGGGCAGGGAATAACCATAACGCTCAATACCACGCTTGTCTCCCAAGGCCTTGAGCAGGCATTCGCCAAGGGCGAGGCCTGTGTCTTCGATAGTGTGATGCTCGTCCACGTGGAGATCTCCCTTGGTGTGGACGGTTAAGTCTATCATGCCATGTTTGGCAATCTGCTCTAGCATGTGGTCAAAGAATCCCAATCCGGTGGATATGTCACATTTGCCCGTGCCTTCCAAGTTTACCTCCACATGTATATCGGTTTCCTTGGTGGTTCGCGTGACTTCCGCTTTTCTTTCCCCCGCGAAGAGTATCTCCGCTATCTTTTCCCAATCCATTCCGTCTTTTCCCAATATCAAGGCACGGCAACCGAGGTTTTGAGCCAATTGGGCATCCGTGTCCCTGTCACCTATTACATAGCTTCCCGCTAAGTCATACTTGGAGTTGTCGATATATTCTGTCAGCATGCCTGTACCAGGTTTGCGGGTTGGGGCATTATCTTCGGGGAAGTGACGGTCTATATGTTGTTTGTCGAAAGTGATGCCTTCGCCCTCCAGTGTTTGAAGGATGAAATTATGCACTGGCCAAAATGTTTTTTCGGGAAAAGAGTCAGTGCCCAAACCGTCTTGGTTGCTCACCATAATGAGCTTGAAGTCAAGATGTTGACTGATAAAGCCTAGATTTTTGAACACGCCTTTTACAAACTTCAACTTCTCGAAGCTGTCTATCTGCTCGTCAGCGGGTTCTTCTATCAGTGTCCCGTCTCGATCAATAAATAGCAGTTTGATTTTCTTCTCTGTCATGTTTGTTTTTTTCTGCTTGTTGGGTTTCTATAGAACCATAAAGAAATGTCGATGCCAATTGCGCCCATAACGAGATATAGCCTACCACAAAGTAGAAGAGGGTGAGCGTAACTATCAATAGGGGCGTGAAATAACCGGGAATATTCAAAGGGTCTCCCCCTAGCGCGCCTAATTGCGAATAGAGTTGCGCCGACACGAGTATTACGACTGGCAGGGAAACAGCCGCCAACGCTATGCCCGCGAGAAGGTAGATGAGCAACATGGCGACAAAGATGGTGCCCCAATAGCGGAAGCCACGGCCATAGCCCGCGAATGGAAGCCAATGCTTGCCCATCATGAAGCGGATAAAGGTGTAGCAGAGAGGAATGCAAGTCACGACTGCGACAATACCCAATCCTATAACGGCGAACAGCCATGTGATGCTTGCGCTTTCTCCCGTCTGTTGTTCTGCAGGGCTTGCGGGAACGCTGAGCAGCCATTTTGCCAGGAGATCAAACGCTATCTTGAACAGGCACGCAATGGCGGCGGATAATAATTGCGTCACGATAACGCGAGGCAAGTTTTCTCGCCAACGCCTTCCGTTAATGACATGCCAAAAGGCGCATAATACCCAAAAGCCAAAGACAATAGTTGCCAAGTAAACCAATGACTGCACTACAAAAGAGGCGATTTGGTTTTCCAGTCCCCATACATGTAAAGCCATATTGGGCAAGAAAAAGTAAGTGGTGAACGAAAGGGCGATTGCGCCCAGCGACACTACCCACCATGTCTTGCGAAACACGGACTTCAGGTTTTCCGAGATTGCGGTATAGGCATCACGCAAACAATGTCTTACGCTGCGATATTTATAAACTTCTATTTCCATTTCTTCTAAATTCAGAACAAGTAATAGCTGTGGCGATGGCTACGTTTAAGCTCTCTGCCGTAGGCCTGCCGGGAGGGTAACTTGGAATGAGCAACCTGTGGGTGACCCGCTGGGCGATAATGGGAGAGATGCCTTTGCCCTCATTTCCCATCACGATGATGCCTTCTTCCGAGAGTGTTTGTTGGTATATATTGTCCCCATTAAGTAGGGTGCCATAAACGGGGAAGTCTTTCGGGAGACTGTCCAGCATGGTGGTCAATTCCCTATAGATCACGTTTACCCGTGCAATGCTTCCCATGGTGGCTTGCACCACTTTTGGATTGTAAGCGTCGGCGGTATCCAGGCTACAATAAATTGTTTCTATGCCAAACCAGTCCGCTATCCTGATGATAGTGCCAAGGTTGCCAGGGTCTTGCACGTTGTCAAGCATCAGCGACAATTTACCATTTGGCGTGTCTTCGCTTTTGGGAAGGGGTAAAGGGAAAACTCCCAATACCTGTTGGGGATGCCGCAGGAAACTCACCTTTCGCAACTCCTCGTCCGTGGCCGTCACCACTTCAGTTTCTTCAGGGAATGATTTTCCTTCCAGCCAGTCTTGGGTAGCTACCAATAGTTTAGCGTGCCTTGTTTCCAAAAGGTCTCCAACAATTTTCGGACCTTCAGCCACAAAGGCGTTTTCTATCTCGCGGTACTTTTTTTTGTCCAGCGAGCGTATCAGCTTGGTTTTCGCTTTGCTTATCATTGTGCTTGCAAAGATAACATTTTTCAAGTGGACGCATGCCTGTTTAACGGATTTTTATTACCTTCGCGGCTGAATTTAATAAGAATTGAAGTTATTTAAGCTGCTTATACTGGGTTCCCTGATGCTCCTGGCGGCATGCTCCACCACCAAGTTCGTGCCGGAGCGGGAATACTTGCTGGAGGAAGTGAAAATCATGTCGGATGATTCTGACCTTGACGCTTCCCAATTGGAGCCCTATATACGTCAGAAAGCCAACTCCACATGGTTCTCTTTTCTCAAGATACCACTCGGCGCCTATTCTCTTTCGGGCAAGGACAGCACCAAGTGGATTAACCGCACGCTCAAGAAGCTAGGGGAAAAACCAGTTATCTATGACTCCTTGCAGGCCAAGCAGACTTGTGAGGTACTTACCTCCGCGCTACGGAACATGGGCTATCTAAACGCCAAGGTAGACTTGAACACTCGAATCAAGGGAAAGAAACTGACAGCCATCTATACATTACATCCAGGTACACCTTATTATATAGGGAGTGTAAAGTATGACATACAGGACGAGAATATTCGTCAATTAATGCGGGCGGAAATGGATACCACGCAGGGACTGCGTCCTGGTATGCCCTTTACGATGAGCAGCTTGGATCAAGAGCGTGTGCGTATCACGGATTTTCTTAACAATCGAGGGTATATGCGATTTCACAAGGCCTATATCCATTATTCAGCTGATACCATTCGCGGACAAAAAGATATCGCGGTAACTCTTCATCTGAGAAAATACCAGCCAAGTAAAGACGCGGAATTGACGGAACATCCGCAATATACCATTCGTGACATTACCTATGCTGGCGGTGATAGCACCGGACTTCATTTGCGCGAAAGCGTATTGAGGGATGTGACGGCATTGCGCCCTGGTCATTTATATAGTGAAGCTGACTTGCAACGCACCTATAACAACTTCGGGAGGTTGCAGGCTGTGCGTTATACCAATATCCAATTGAAAGAAGTTCCTGACACAAATCAGGTGGATTGCCATATACAGATTACCAACAACAAACCGTCAATGATATCTTTTCAGCCAGAAGGTACCAACACGGCGGGTGATTTGGGTGCCGCCGCTTCGCTGACTTACACCAATCGCAATCTCTTTAAGGGCAGTGAGCAGTTTAGCTTGGAGTTACGTGGCGCTTTTGAGGCAATTACGGGATTGGAAGGATATCAAGACCAGGATTACCAGGAATATTCGGTGGAGACGAAATTGGTGTTCCCCCGTTTTCTGGCACCTTTTCTTTCTCGTTCTTTTCGTCGTAGGCAAACCGCCAATACGGAGTACACATTAAGTTGGAACATGCAAAACCGGCCAGAGTTTCACCGCCGTGTCTTTACCGCCGCATGGCGATATCGGTGGAGCGAGCCTAAGCATCACCTAAGCTATCGTTTTGACTTACTTGACCTTAATTATGTGTACATGCCTTGGATATCCACCACTTTCAGGGAAGACTATCTCGATGATGTAGACAATCGTAACGCCATCCTGCGCTATAATTATGAAGACCTCTTCATCATGAAGTTGGGCTTCGGAATCACCTATAACACGGGTATCAACATATTGCGTTTGAACGCGGAGACTTCAGGAAATTTGTTAAGCGCTCTTTCTCCTGTCTTTGATTTCTCTAAAAATGACCAGGGACAACGGACGCTTTTCAACATAGCGTATGCTCAATACGCACGCTTTGACGTGGACTATACCCATTATTTCCGTTTCTCTGAACGTAACGCGTTAGTGTTTCATGGTGCCTTGGGCATTGCCTATCCTTATGGAAACAGTGATGTGCTGCCTTTCGAGAAGCGTTATTTCACGGGTGGAGCCAACTCTATGAGAGGGTGGGGAGTAAGAGAACTCGGACCGGGAAGTTTCCGTGGAACAGACGGACGCATTGACTTCATCAATCAGACAGGTGATTTAAAGCTGGACTTTAGTTTGGAGTATCGTGCGCCCTTGTTTTGGAAATTTGATGGAGCCGTGTTCGTGGACGCAGGTAATATCTGGACGTTGCGCGCATACGAGGAACAACCAGGGGGCCAGTTCCGTTTCGATACCTTCTACAAGCAAATAGCCGTGGCTTATGGTTTGGGATTACGCCTCAACTTTAGTTATTTCATATTGCGTTTTGACATGGGCATGAAGGCCATCAATCCTGCGTACACTACCCAACAGGAGCATTACGCCATCTTTCATCCAGACTTTAGCCGTGATTTTTCATTTCATTTCGCCGTTGGATTGCCCTTCTAACTCTATCCCATCCAATCCTTTTTTGACTTGTCGGGTAAATCGCACGGTGAGTTCTTTGTGAAAAAATGATGTTTTCCATGTATTGAGTTTACGCATAACATTTACATTCACTTTTTTGTGAACTTGTAGGCTTATGAAGTTGAATTTGCGGAAAACTATGGGAGGTGTTTTAGTTTTAACCACAATTAGCAATCTGTGACATAATTAAGGTGTTTTAGGCAACCGAAGTTTGACCGAAAATGACTAACTTTGCCCCATCTACTTTCACTAAACAATAGACGTATTATGACAATTCCTTTCGCTTTCTGGTTGGTGCCCATTGCCTCGATAGTCGCATTGGGCACGGCGTGGTTCTTGTTTAGGCAGATGATGGCGCAAGACGAGGGAACTCCCCGCATGAGAGAGATAGCCCAATATGTGCGAACTGGCGCCATGGCCTATCTTAAACAACAGTACAAGATGGTGACCATTATCTTCATCATCTTGGCCTTGGTATTCGCTTTTATGGCTTATGTGCTAGGAGTGCAAAATCCATGGGTGCCATTCGCTTTTCTCACAGGTGGTTTTTTCAGCGGACTGGCAGGTTTCTTCGGCATGAAGACAGCCACCTACGCTTCCGCCCGTACCGCCAACGCTGCCCGTAAAGGATTAGACGCAGGCTTGAAAGTAGCTTTCCGTAGTGGCGCGGTAATGGGACTGGTGGTCGTAGGACTTGGTTTGCTTGATATCGCCGCCTGGTTCTTGATACTCAACTATTTTTACGCAGACCATGTCAATGCTCTTAGTATCATTACCACAACAATGTTGACTTTTGGAATGGGTGCTTCCACGCAAGCGCTTTTCGCGCGTGTGGGAGGCGGTATTTATACCAAGGCCGCTGATGTGGGTGCCGACTTGGTAGGCAAGGTTGAAGCAAATATACCAGAGGATGACCCGAGAAACCCCGCCACGATAGCGGACAACGTAGGTGACAACGTCGGAGATGTTGCCGGTATGGGCGCGGATCTCTATGAGAGCTATTGCGGAAGTATTCTTTCCACGGCAGCTCTAGGGGCAGTGGCTTTTTCCATGCAGAGTGACATGCAATTGAGAGCGGTCATCGCTCCCATGCTGATAGCGGCTGTGGGCATCTTCCTTTCGTTGCTTGGCATTTTTATGGTTCGTACCAAGGATGGAGCCTCCATGAAACAACTCCTGGGTTCGCTGAGTAGGGGTACCAACGTAAGTGCCGCTTTGATTGCCGTTGCCACTTTTGCCATTCTTTATTGGCTGGGAATGGACAACTGGCTGGGTTTGTCCTTCTCTGTTATCACAGGCTTGGCCGCTGGTGTTATCATTGGCATGGCCACAGAATATTATACCAGTCAAAATTATCGTCCCACCAAGTTGATAGCCAATGCTTCCAAAACAGGTGCGGCTACCGTAATCATCAAAGGCATCGGCACGGGTATGATATCTACGGCTATCCCGGTAGTTACTATTTCCGTGGCTATTCTGTTGAGTTACCTCTGCGCCAACGGATTTGACCTGAGTATGTCTGCCGAAAGTATTTCCCATGGTCTTTATGGCATCAGCATCGCTTCAGTAGGCATGTTGTCTACGTTGGGTATTACCCTGGCAACCGACGCTTATGGCCCTATCGCCGATAATGCAGGAGGCAACGCGGAGATGAGCGGACTGGGAGAAAATATACGTAAGCGCACCGATGCACTCGATTCATTAGGCAACACCACTGCCGCTACGGGCAAAGGCTTTGCCATTGGAAGCGCCGCCCTGACAGCTTTAGCGCTTTTGGCATCCTATGTAGAGGAGATTAAGATAGCTATGCAAAGGGCGATCGCGGAAGGAGGACAATATCTTGACGCGGCGGGCAATCTGTTCAATCCAAGTACGGCGAACATTCTCGATTTCATGGATTTCTTTGAGGTGTCTTTGATGAACCCCAAGGTATTGGTAGGTGTTTTCATCGGAGCCATGGCGGCTTTCCTTTTCTGCGGACTTACCATGGGTGCCGTAGGGCGTGCCGCCCAGTCAATGGTCAATGAGGTTCGTCGCCAATTCAAGGAAATAAAGGGTATCCTGACGGGTGAAGCTACTCCAGACTATGGGCGCTGTGTAGAGATAAGCACCCGTGGTGCCCAGCATGAGATGGTATTTCCTTCTTTGCTCGCTATCGCCATTCCCGTGGTTGTGGGTATGGTATTAGGCGTAGCGGGAGTAATGGGACTGTTGGTAGGAGGACTTGCCACGGGTTTCACGTTGGCGGTGTTCATGGCCAACTCCGGAGGAGCCTGGGATAACGCCAAGAAGTTGGTGGAGAGCGGTGAATACGGCGGCAAAGGCTCAGAGTGCCATAAGGCCACTGTCGTGGGTGACACCGTGGGCGACCCCTTCAAAGATACCTCAGGCCCATCGCTCAATATCCTCATCAAATTGATGAGCATGGTGAGCATTGTGGCGGCGGGACTCACCGTGGCCTTGATTTAGCCACGGCGTGACCTGCTATTTCGAGCCAAGGTACAGGAAGACCATTCCCAACAGCACGAGGGCAAGATCGAGTATCTTGGCTCGTAGATTTTTCTCGTGGAAGAACAAAGCCCCAAACAGGAAGCTCACGATAACGGAACCACGGCGCACCATGGACACAATGCTAATCATGGCATCGGGAATGCTCAACGCGTAGAAGTAGACGAAATCGGCCGCGCTGAGAAACAAGGATATAAAGATGATGGACCAACGCCAGCGGAAGGGCGTGGATATCTTGCGGCCAGGCCAACAAACTATGAGTAGCATGATGCCCATCATGACGCATTGGTATATATTATACCAACTTTGCACCATCATGCGGTCTAATCCGATACCTCCATCTGCCGGGCTGGCCATCAGGTATTTGTCATAAAGGCTGCTGATGGCACCTAGTATGGCGGCCAGCACCACGAAATATATCCACTTGTCATGCTTGAAGTCTATGCCTTCCTTTTTTCCGCTCTTGCTCAACAGCAGGAAGCTGAATACGGCCAGCAGCACACCTATCCACTGATAGAGATTGAGCCGCTCGCCAAACACGAACAGCGCGCCTACCAATACCAGCACGGGGCGGGTGGCGTTGATAGGACCCACAATGGTGATGGGCAGGTATTTCATGCCATAATAGCCAAAAGCCCAACTGGAGAGCACGATGATGCCCTTCACTACGATATATTTATGCAATTCCCATCCACCTGAACCTACATGGAATATGGTGCCGTCCAACAACGAAGAGTTATGGCTCATGATGATGAATGGCAAAAACAAGAGTGAAGAGAACAATGTGTTGAGAAACAATACCGGTAACACGGCATTGCCCGAGAGTGCCTGTTTCTTGAAAACGTCATAAAAGCCCAGCAAACAAGCGGACAAAAAAGCTAACGCTAACCACATATTTTTCTTTTCTATTTCTCTTTACCCACTTCTGGCGAAGCAGGCAAATCATAGGTTACATCTTCCAGGAACAAAGCGTGGGCGGGCATACTCTCGCCCGCGTCGCCACGGCTGCCGTTTCGCAATACCTCACGCATCTGTTCTATTGACATCTTGTGACGGCCCACTTCCATAAGCGTACCTACCGCGGCTCTTACCATGTTTCGCAGAAAACGATTGGCGGTAATCTCAAATCGCCAACGTCCGTCGCCACAATCTACCCATTCGGCTTTGCTCACCCGACAGAGTGTCGTCTTGTTGTCGGCACCGGCTTTGCAAAACGCGGCGAAGTCGTCTTGGGTCAAAAACAGCTTGGCCGCCTCGTTCATCAGTGGAAAATCCAGCGGATAGTTTACTTGCAAGCTATAATGTCGCAGGAAAGGGTCTTTGCGCGTGTGTATATAATAATGGTATGTGCGTGCCACCGCGCTGAAACGGGCATGCAAATCGTTGGGTACCTCTACCATGCTGATGGCGGAGATGTCACGGGGCAGTATCCTGTTGAGCCTGTATATGGTTTGTTGGCATTGGAGCGGCTCATCGTTCCAGTCGAAATGAACCGCCATGCGCCGAGCGTGTACTCCCGCGTCGGTACGCCCAGCTCCATATACCACTATGTTCTTTCTCAGGAATAAAGAGAGCGCGCGTTGCAGTTCGGCTTGCACGGAGTTGCCGTTAGGTTGTATCTGCCATCCATGATAGGATGTGCCATCGTAGCTGATAAATAACAAGTAGCGTGTCATTGTGGGCGCGAAATTAATAAAAATATCGTAATTTCTTTTGTATTCTGACAACTTTGTCGTATATTTGCCAAGAATTTGTAACAGAGACTTATGACACAGAATATTTTCAGGGGTTTAGGTATAGCTTTGATTACCCCTTTCAATAATGATGGCTCGGTGGATTATGCGTCATTGAAAAGGCTCATCGAGTATCAAATCTGCAATGGAGCCGACTTTTTATGTATTTTGGCCACTACTAGCGAGGTACCTTGCTTGACGAAAGAGGAAAAAGACAAGATTACGGAACTGGTCAAAGAGGTGAACCATGGGCGTATTCCCATCTTGAAGTATTGTGGCGGCAACAATACCGCGGCCGTGGTGGAGGAGATAAGGAACACCGATTGGTCGGGCATCGATGGCATATTGAGCATCTGCCCTTACTATAACAAGCCTTCCCAAGAAGGTCTCTACCAGCACTTTAAGGCTATCGCGCAAGCAAGCCCATTGCCCGTGGTGATGTATAACGTGCCGGGAAGGACTGGCGTGAACATGAAGGCAGAGACCACTTGCCGCATCGCTCACGATTTTCCCAATATCGTAGGTATCAAAGAGGCTAGCGGCAGCCTGGAACAGGTGGACGAGATCATCAAGAACAAGCCTGCCCGATTTGATGTCATCAGCGGTGACGACGCGCTCACCTTCTCCATGGTGGCCAGCGGGGCTGCTGGAGTCATCTCCGTGATAGGCAACGCCCTGCCAAAGGAGTTCAGCCGCATGATAAGGCTGGAGTTCAAGGGCGAGTACGAGCCTGCCCGGAAGATACACCACATGTTCACCGAATTATACAGCTTGCTCTTCGTGGACGGCAACCCCGCGGGCGTGAAAGCTTTGCTCAACGAGATGGGCTTCATAGAGAACAACCTCCGGCTGCCTCTCGTGCCCACGCGCATCGCCACCAAGCAGAAGATGTCGGCCATATTGAAAGACTTGAGAATCTAGGAAGAGGCCGCCAGCTTTCTTCCTCCGGCGACATGGAATCCCCCTGCGGTGGGATAGAGCTATACGGTCAACTTGTTCCTTCCAGAGGAGCAAGTTGATTTGTTTTTATGGACTTGATGGAAAGGGTAGGGCTTGGCTTCCGAAACAAGTTGTTTTGCGTCGCGATTTAAGTTGTTTTGCTTGGGAAAACAACTTATTTTGAAAGGCAAATCAAGTTATTTTCCCAAGCAAAATAAGTTGATCTGGAAACCATCCAAGAATCTTTGTGAAAAGCACAAGCTTTGTTTAGTGAGAGAAGCACGTAAAAAGCCCGCAACTAAAATGGACATACGCCCTCGCTGCCATGGCCTTATAGGCGTGCTACGCAGGGCATATTCTGTTAAAATAATTAAAATCTGAGGGTCTATAGGGTTACGTTCTATTTCTTTTTTTCCTAACTTTGCACCCGCAAACACCTGTTTGGCATAGACTGGTTGGGAGCCATGCTCTGGGCCGCGCTCTTGCTGGAGATAGCCTATCTGTTCAACTATGGCGACTGGTATGACTGGTGGAACAGTCCTGTCATCTGCCGCTTAAGCGTCGTCGCCATCGTCACGCTCCTCCTTTGTGTCTGGCGTATGTTCACCATCCGCCATCCCTTTTATGAGCCGAAGATGTGGACCTACCGCCACTTGCTGCCCATACTCTTGTTGATTACGCTGGTGGAAATGTTTCTTGCCACGGAACACGTGCTGGAAGAAACCTTCCTGGGAGAAGTGATGCGCTATGACACCTTGACGAGCGCGCTGCTAGATTGGCCCGCGCTGGCTGGTGTATTGGCGGGATGCCTGTTCGCTTACTGGTGGATGCACGTGAGGCGTTTCAACTACTTGAGACTGATTATAGTCGGCCTCGGCGGAATAATCGCCTACTTGCTGGGAAATTATTTCTTGATTTCCTCAGACATCCACCTGTCCCAGCTCTACCTGCCCACCTTCTGCCGCGGCTTTGCTTACGCCGTGCTCAGTGTCACGTTCATGACCTGCCTGGAAGAGATCATGACCTTCCAGCACTTTTTCCAGTCGCTTTCCGTGTTCAACATGCTCCACATGGTGATGGGCGGCGTGATAGGCGCGGCCATTTACACACGAGGGCTGAGGTATTACCTGCCCGACAACATGGCCCGCTATGGAGCGGCCATAGACAACGTGGCAGCGAGCAGGATGTCGCTTGACATTCCGCGCTACATGGAAGGCTTCATGGCCCAAATGACCGAGATAAGCGTCAAGCAGATTTATGGCTGGGCGGCATACGCCTGCGTCTTCCTCTTCCTGCTGTTCCTGCTCTATGACGCTCCCATACGGCGGGAACTCAAGCGAATGCCAAGTTGGCGGAAAGTCAGGAAGGCGATAGCCGAGTCTTTTGCCGGCAAAAAGGGGGGTGACCATAAGGCTGTTTCCCCATCGCCCAAACACCCTCATTTGAGAAGGAATAAGGACAAAAAAAAACATGAGCGATACCCCAGTTATGCAATGATTCAGAGAGGAAATACAGAAGCCTAAGATTTGTCACAACATGCGGAACAAAAAGGTTAAAAGTTTTTAAAACACACTTCGCAAAGAAAAACAATTAGAAGATAGGAGATTACCACATAAATCCCCTATCTTTGTAATTGGATTGAGGCAACTCTTTCCAAGACATGTGAGAAAAAGAAGAAGCGTTATACTTATCTCTAAGTCGGGAACGAAGGAAATTCAAGACTTATTCAGAGAGACGGCATAGTGGTTCTCACGCTATAGCGTGGGCTGCTATTGTTACATCTGTATCCAAGGTTTCCTACGACCTTCAAGTAAAGAGTGTGGCATACAGTTCCACGCTTGACCTACCTTTACAAATATAATGCATTGATTACCAATGTATATTTGACTAAGATTGGATAGTTTGTTACCGTAAAGTTCCCATTGCTTGCAGAAGTTAGCTGATTATTCCTTGTGCTATTTTTAGAGCTGCGTTCTTGATTTCACCGTCATCTTCATCATTTATAGAATTTAACACTTTATCTGCGAGCCAAAGAGCAAGCATCTCATTCTCGTCCACATGGAAGTAATCGGCCAATATCATTACGTGTTTCCGTTTGGCTCTCCGCTCGCCACGTTCTATTTTACACATCATCGGCATATCTATTTCCAAGAGAGCGGCAAGTTCCCGTTGCAGCACTCCGTGTTCGCTTCTTAACTGTTTTATCTTATTCCCAAGCAACAAAGCTAATTAAAGTTTGACTAAAACCTATTTGAAAGTTCGACTAACTTTTACCTTTTGTAATTTATATAAATACCTGATATTGTAAACTTTATGTATTTATTTAGTCGAAGTTCGACTAAAGTTCGACTAAAATCCATTTTTTCTTTTCGCTAAGCCGGATTATTCCGTCCTTCTTCAATGCAGAGAGGAGATTTCCGATTTTCCTTATCTTCTGTTCATCTGTCAGTACATCAGACAGCTTTGAACTGAGAAGTGTGTTCAGTTCTCCCCTTGTCGCACCACCAAATGAACGGAGATAGGAAACAATCATATCCTTAAAATGGCTGTCGTTAAAGCTGCGGTTCTTGATGTACTCCGTTTTAAGTTCATCGTTGTCAGCCGTCTTTGCCACATATTCAGACAGGAACAATTTGGGATAACGTCCTTCAACGAGATGCAGCTTCTTTAATCTTGTTGCCACATTCTTGTTTATCTGTTCATGCTTCTGAACAAAGTCCAATGCAATGCAGTCATCAAGTGATAAAGTAGGATTAGCTTTTAGCAAACGATAGTACTTTTCGTCAATAAGTTTTCCGTAAATCTTTACCGTAACTTCCTTTTTCGCTTGGTCAATATGGTAGTCTGGCATAGGGAAGAAGCGTTTCTGTTGCTCGGTGAACACTTTCCTTATTCCACGACCGATGGTGTCAATCATGTTGAAGTTCACCATGCCTTGGCAAAGTACATAGTTACGGTAAAACTTTTGCGGTCCATTCTGCTCAATGGCATTGCGCAGTGTGCCTGGCAAAAAGAAACCACCATTGGAAAAGGTAACAGAGTCGGGAGTTTCCACCATCGTTATCCTCTCCTGTAGGGTGTAGTCTTGATGTGCAATAGAATTGTGCAGAATTTCGCGATGCTGTATTCATCGTATTGTTTGACAATATCAGGGAACAGTGTGCCGCCCGGCAGGATGCGCTGGTTGAGGTTGCGTATCTTTGACAAGGCTTCGTCTACTGTGAGCAAGAAAGGAATAGTAAAATGTTCATAGTCCATCTTCTCGTCATGGTCGTCAACAAGTACCCAGGTGATGGTAGCAACGGCAGGACGTATAAAATGAATAGCCGTAGGCTTTCCAAGCAACAGTATAGCGGCACGTGTCAGCTTTCCTTTGTTGGCCACTCCTGCACGGCAAAGCAATTCCATATTATCCCACCCATCTACTTCATCTGCAACTCGTGGGTGAACCGCCTTATACTCGTTGCGAGCCTTTGTCAACGCTTTTGTGTCCAAATCATCCAATGTGGCTTCTTCAACGATTTCAGCCGACCAGTCAAATGTTGGACTATTCTCTTCCAAAATAGCGTTCAGCCGTTCTTGTGTCAGTTCAACCAATGAATCTTCTATGCGTTGCCAAGCCTTGTCATGCGCATAAACTGGGAGCTTCGGCCTGTGTTTGGGAATGTGTATCACCCAGACTTTCTTAGCCGTGTCGTCCGTAACAAACTCTTCTATGTCAAGTCCTTCGGTAGAAAGGTTCGCACATCGCTCTTTCAAGCGAAGTATGGCTTTCTGTCGGTCATAGTTATAAGTGTCTGTTCCGATAATCTCCAAAGTTCTGTCTTTCACGCCAATAATCAAATGCCCGCCATCCATATTGGCTATGGCTGAAACATAAGATATAACATCGTCTTTCTCGTCACCACAGAAAGAGTTTTTCAAATTCTTAAATTCCTTCCATTCGCAGCGCGAGTTTTCTTGTGAGTATTTACATTGCAGATATTTTTGGAGTTGGAGCTCAGTCATAATTAATTTATAATCATCAGTTATACATTAGTTTCATCTTTTCCATAAGTCGGAATAGTATAAAGGACATATTTGAATTCCATGTGTACTGCATATGGAATATAGATTTTATATAATCCAAAAATCATCAACTAAATACAATCCCTTTTTGGCTCTTGTCATAGCTGTATATACCCATTGATAAACATAAGGCTTCGGCAGTATAGGAACAGACTTAGATATGTCAAGGTAAACGTAATCCCATTCTCCACCTTGTGCTTTATGACAAGTTAGTGCATATCCGAAAACTGTTCTTAATGCATTAAGATATGGATCTTTAATCATATTCTGCTTAAATGCTTGTGATTTCTGTGATATACCCTTGCCTTTCATACGATAATAGAAATCAATAAACAACTCCTTTTGTTGAGATTGAGTTAGGTTTGTTTGATTACTATATATAATATCTGCAATCATTAATTGGGAGTATACTCGTTTTGTGAACAATTCCTTGACAGATACTTTCAAAAATGTCAAACCGGCTCTCTTTTCTTGGATAATAACATCTTCAACTGTAACAAGGTCTCCGTTCATCAGTCCTGAAATAAAGTTATTCTGTGTCACAAGTAATAAATCTCCTTTTTCTACAAGTGCTGCTGTATGACCAAATGAAGGGCGTATTATCTGTGTTATAACATCACATTGTTTATTGGAAAAACTTATAAGTGTCGCACTATTATAGCCTTCTGTTTCTATACGTTTGATATATTGTGTAAAAAGAGATGCCTGGTTATTCAATAAGTGTATGTTCTTATATCCTTTTAAGGGAAATTTTGCCCACTTCCATGGCTGTGGGGAATAATATAATTTTCTAATCCTTTGTGATGCTATAGCTATATCATTATCTTCTGATTGTCTGACAACATCTGTAAGTTCACTTTCATATACTTTTATGCTAAAACTATCTTCTATATATTTAGATGTGAGTGCAGGAGAGATTGTTTGCATAATAGGAGGTAATTGGCAAATATCTCCTACAAAAATGTATTTCCCATAACTGTCGTAATGAAATAAATCACTCAATAATTGTCCAGAACCAAAAATAGCCTGTGTAGCATTCTTATCAACCGCGTCAGAAACCATAGAGGCTTCATCTATTATATAAAAGTGCGGTTTTGTTTGACCAATATGACTTTTTGTCGTCAATTCAAAATTAAGATATAGCTGTCCTGCAGAATCAACGTCATTTATTTCCCGTAAATGAGCAACAGTCTCTAAATCTTGATTCAGATCTGTAAATTTGTAAATCTCACTATGAACAGTATGAGCTTCATAACCTGTTGCATTGGCCAATATTTTTGCTGCTCGTCCGGTTGATGCGAGAAGAGAATATAGCTCATGACGAGAGTTCATTTCTTCCACCAATTTTCGCATTAACGTTGTCTTACCAGTCCCGGCGTAACCTTTAAGGATGAAAACCTTGGCTTCTTCATCCGCAACAAATTCCATTAATTTAGAATATGCTCTTTTCTGACTATTTGTAAAGGTGATATCCATTTTAATTGTCCTCTCTCTTTTTACCCCAATCTCTTATTGCGTTCTTTATTTCGTTGCAATATGTTGTGGCTAGCGTTTTTTGTTCTTCAGAGATAAACTCACTATTATTATGAGCCATCGGATTGCGAATTTCTGCCAGAAACAGAAACTTTATTGACCACGGTTTCTTGTCAGCCCCGAAAATCTGATTGAACCATGCTCCCCATCCCGTATTGATGAACACATTGTACATATCTCGTGTTAATGTGTAGTCAACAAGGTGATGACTTGCACCAGGAAAGAGTCGTAACGTTTTTTCTCTTGTTGATTTAAGTAGTTCAAAAGAAGCCAGCCATTTAGGATTTTTGCCACAATCAGCTACGATTTGAGTTTCCCAATCAGTCCCATATCGTTCATTCAAATAAACTTTTATCAACTCTCTAACCATCTTTTCCGTTTCTTTCCAAATAGGCCAATAATCTATGTCTTCAATCACACTACGTTCGAGAACATTTGTAAAATAGTCAGAGAAACATATATATGAATGACCTTGATAAGTCGCCCCCATCAATCGACCAAGCACATTCATTTTTTGCTCATTATCAACTATTTTGATGAATCCAAATTTTAAAAGTCTTTCCTCGGCTATCTTATTCACATCATATACAGGACCCACAACTAATTGTATGGCCTTATCTAATAGTCCTTCATTCTTCAATGTATCCTGTATGGTGCTGAATTGATTTAAAAACTCAAGGCGTAAATTGGAAATAATGATATTATCATCTATTTCTTTAGATACAAAACAATAATTATTGTAAAAATCAAGTAAAAAGGGATGATGACCGGCATAAAATTCCGCCTTTTCTTTGTAATTATTATTTGTTTCTAAATAATTACTAGCCCATGACCAATATAAGTTAATGTCATCATCACTATACATTGCAAGCCTTATGTCTTTAAAGGTGTTGTAAAAGTTTGAAATTGCTCCATTAAGTGCTTCTATTTCTTTTATCGTTTTTCTTGAACACGTTACAAGACAAACATCAGTATCTGGACTAGTAGACAACTCCCTAAGCATCTGAAAATCAGCTACTTCAAAGAAGCTTTGAACACTGTCAAACTCGTCCAATATGTAAATAGTCTTATAGCCTAACCGCTTAAGAAATTTAAAATATTTTTGTGTAAGTAACGAAAACTCCACATCATCACAGGCTTCATATAACTGTTGGTAAACCTTATTGACTTTAATGAAACGTTGAGTATCTTCACAAACGAATTCAACTTCGTCATTTACGAGTGAAACTATTGTTTTATAAAAGTCCTTGGAAGTTTTGCAATTTCCAACAGAAACAAAAACAGGAATAGTTGACATTGACAGCAAATCATCTTTCTTTTCCATAATTGCCTGCCAAGCCAAACTAGTCTTGCCAACTCTCGGAAGCCCCATTATAGCAAGATTCCCATATTTTTCTCTTCCTAAAACACGTTGTTCAATGGCACGAATTTCTGGAATACGACCAATGAATCTGTCGCCATGTATGATTTTGCCATAATCGGCAAATGGATTATTTAATGATTGAGTAGCCATTCTTGGAATAATTTAACTTGTATTTTATAATTGTCATCACCTTTTTTCTCTATTACCTCCCTGTCTACAAGATGTTGAAGTATCTTGTTTTCTTCTTCTTCACCATAACTTGTACTAATATCAGCCCGTTTACAATAAGGGATATTTTTAGTTCCCATAGCGATCTGTTTTAGAATTGCAAGGATCTCAGACTCGGGAATTTCTTGCAAATCTTCCGATTCTCCGGCTCTGATGAGATTATCAAACTTGTCTATTTCCAAAGCTTGATCGCCAACCACAAATGAATGAGCCACCTCGTTAACATCCGCTTCTGTCACTTTGATCGACTTGTTCTTATTCATAAAATCAACTAGTCTAGCGCAAAAGATCTGAATATAATACGGATTACGAGAGGTATATTCCAATATTCGGGTTACGGCATTACCAATATACCTGCTTTCACCATTGGCATCAAGAATAGGTTTTTCTATTAATTCTCTTGCTGGTTGTTCTTCTAGATAAGTCAGACGAATATCTTGAATGACACCAAAAGCGTTACTTGCATATTCCTCTTTCTTAAATGAAGGCACAACATCTTGACCTACAAGAACTACTGAGAATTGAGCGTGTTCATTTTGTGTGACAGCCTTCCACTGTTTCATTATTGAAGGCGAAATGTTTCTTTTTTTTATTTCCGTATATAAATAAGTAAATTCATCAATCATGACAACTAAATTTTTGTTTTGCCAACCATCTGTCTTTTTACATGACATTTTAAACCTAATCATATATTTCGTAAATGTATTTAATGGATTGTCTTCATCTTCTTTTTTGAAGTCACCATATAAAGGAATCTCAAATTCTGGAACTATTCCTCCATCCATTTCGATAAGTTCCAGTTCTGTTTTGATAGAACTTATTATCTTATAATAGAAAGAAGCTTCGCTAAGATTATTTATTATATCACCCATGCTAAAAAAAATGCAGAACAGCCTGTTTGTTTCCATCAATGTCTTTTTTAGGTGTAACATGACGGAGGTCTTTCCACATCGTTTCTGTCCGTAGATAATAATCTGCTTCGATGGAGAGTTAAGGATGGATTTTGCAACATCTGAAATAAAAACATCCCTTCCATAGAACATGTTTGATGTTGTTGGAACTGGCCCACCATCTGCAATCGGCGAATAAGGGTTGTCAATTTCGGAAAAGTCCGAGGGAGAATATAACTTTAAGGATAGATCATAAACTTTTTCATTCATTCCTGTGCCACTTCTGTACTTGCAAATTACTTTTAAAGGAGTAGCTTTAGATTTCCTGATTTCATCATTGATCTTTAATTGCAATTTGAAAATTGTCAAATCGCCACCATCAATTGCATTATATGAAACATTGTTGTCTGCAATGAATGAAATGCCCGGCATGTCTTGAATGATAAGAGAGACTTCTCTGATTGGTGAAGAATCTTTGTGATTGGAAACGCTAACTTGTATCGATACCAAATTATCATCATTAACAACGGTTTCTTCTGATAAAAGTTTTACGTTCACCTTTGGTTCACTTGTTTTTACAACATCTTTAAATGAGTTTTCAAGCAAATCAAGCACATAAGACATCAGTGGTCGAATAGCTTCATATGAAAGTCGAGTTGGCTCATCCTTGCTTTCTTCTATGAGTTGAGCTATTTGCCCTTTAGCATTGTTATATCCTGCTTCTTTGTTTCGATACCCAGAAGATTTAATATAATTCTCCAATGCCGGAATAATATTATTAACAATGTTATTAAGGCGATATAGATCAAGTGGACACATCCAAGTCTTTCTTTCGTCTCTTAAATTAGATAAAAGTGAATCCACTATTTCTTCGAGACTTTGATTGTTTCTGTAAGATAAAATAGATGTCACAGCATTTTTATAATCTCTAAGCCGTTGTTCCCTTGCTCTATTCCATGCATTCACAAAGTCTTCTTTAGATGATTTTACAGGCAGTTTAATGCCATACTGATCTAACGCATCTTTTGATTTAGCAAAATAGTTGGGATTAGCGTAAAGTTTAGATGTTATAGCAGCAGTTATTACTCTATTGTATAAGAACATTGACAATACACTTTCCCATTTTCGTGTTTCTACTTCTCCAGAAAGAAAAATTTCTAACGCCTCATCTAAAGAAATATTTTTTGAAAAAGCGTTTAATAGTTGGCTATAATTATAGATATGTGTTAATAAATATATTGGTATTTGACGTATTGTAGCATCAAGTTTTTCTTCCAAAGAAAAAGCTTCCAGATAATAAAATCTTATAACATCCATAGAACTGTTTTCAAAAATGTGGATCTGTGCCATCGCATTACAGAAACGAGCCATCTCAGATCTCAATTTCGGAATATTATCGGGTTCAAGTGTTAGCATCAATTTCCCTTCTGTAAGCAGATATTTAGCACGCTCACGAGCACGGGCTTTACCAGCAGTGTCAATAAGCTTTCTTATTTCATTAAGTGTGACAGAATTAAATTGTCCAGATTCAATGATCTTAGAAGGTACACCATGATATTCTTCATATTGGTCAAGTGTTTCTTGTATAAATTGACTTAATCCACTGGTTAAAGTTTCAAATTCAGACGCATTAAAAACGGTTTCTATATCAACACCATTATTATTATCATCTTCTAAAATTGTTAAAAGTTTTGATGCGGCAGACCCTTCTGGATATATTTTAAGCGATTTTTCTATATATTCTTTAGCTTTACTTTTATCACCTCTTCTCAAATAGGATGCGGCTTTTTTATTGAGTAAGAATACATAGCGCTGACCTTCAGATCGAATTTGCTTACTGGTCAATAATTTATCTGTAACAAGGTCGAACTTTTCGAACTCTCTTACAGAATAATAGAAATTTTCCAAATATGACCATGTAACTATAGTTTGAGGCAAGAACTTAGAATTATCTTCCATAAAATCAATTGCTTCCAGTCGAATTTCTTCTTTCTTTTCTTCAGATGGAGTTTGATTACATAAAAAAAGATAAAGCATACCTAAGTCTTTTATTGCACTTTCTTTCTTTTGGTTTGCTTTAATGGCTTCTTTATAAGCCTCGATTGCCTCGTTATATTTCTTCGAGTCGTGTAGTTTCTTCGCTTTTTGATATAGTTCTATAGAAGTGGCCTGCTTGTTGGGAATTATGTGATATGAGATTTTACTGTCAAGCTCCTTTGACATTTTCTCGGCATCGAAGTTTTCTGGATATTCATTAAGTATGTGTTTTAACACGCCTACAGCAAATTTTATATTACCTGATTTTGCCAAATCCGCTGCTAAATTCAAGATATCTGACACTTTGCCTGGGCTATGTATAATTCTTGCTTTAGGACCAAGTGATTCAATGGTTTTTGTATATACAACCGAAGCTCCTTTTTTGATGTTTTTTAATAAATTTGGATCAACTATTTGAGAAAAAGAAAAATATAATTCGACATTCTCCTTACCGTCTATAATGCATCCAAAAGGTCTTCCATCAGCAGCGATCCATTTCACTGTCCCTAATGCCGGAACATATTGTTCATTTTGAACTTTATGTTCATTTTCAACTAAAACTCGCAAAGAATCTAATCCTTTTAAGGTTTGACTTGTTTTTACTTTCTTTGGAATCTTTGGTTTAGCACTTTTAGGATCAATTCGATGCAAAACGTCCAATGGAATAACGTCTCCAACCTTGTATTGAGAAATGTTTATTCCAGGTTGATTATTATTCGGTTGTTCCTTATTTTTTTCAGGTTTTATTTCCCCAGGTACTTTTGGACAGGATATGAATTCATTATCGGATGGATCTATTGTAGAATTATTGCAAACTTCATTTCTCTCAACCTGATTAATCAGATTTTGTTCATTACCCTTATTTTTCAAAGATTGGGGTGTAGAAATAGGCAACTCTTCAAAAAATGAAATTTCGCATCCTTTGATACCACATGTTTTACCCTCCAAAGTTTTCAATACAATAGAGTCGTTATTAATGAAAAGAATCTCTCCTGAGAATTCTCCATTAACACATATGAGCCTTAACTTATCGCCTTTCTTGTACGTGTTTTTTATAAAATCAAACATAATGGATATGTTTTATATTGATTGTAAGATTTTCCACTCACAAAATTACAAAAAAAATTGCAGACCATTGCGAAAACGGACAAAAATCTGCAATAAATAATTGGGTATTAAGTGAATAGATACAAAATCATCTGTTTCTGTTTTTCAATGTCGTTTTATGGTCGTATTTTTTTCGGGTGTTTGTCTTTATCCTTCCATGATAATTCTGATGTTGAACCACCGCCACCAGTACCGATATGAGGCTGTGCCGGACCACCGGAAGCAAGCATGAATGCAGTTCCAAGCAGCCGTGCCTGAGCCTCGTTGACCTGCTCCTGCGGCTCGAACACCTCATTGACAAGCTCGTGAATGGTAGCCTCGCCCTTGTCGTAGGCCGACCAGATTGAACTGAAATAATCTACAGGCTTGCTGGCATCATATTCCTCACCGCCGACTTTTGTCCAGATGTGCAGGCTCGGATTGTTGCGGTTGGGGATGAAGAAATGCACCAGTTCCGCTCCCGATGACAGGGTGTAACGTCCGGGGTTGGCTATGTGGTCAAGCTCGTCAATGCGCCTTTGCAGCCTTTCGATAGTGCTTGCCTGACGCGAAGCTTTTGTTTCGGCGGTCTCCGTACGTTTTATCGCTTCGGCAATCTCCGCCTTGTAGCCGTCCTTCAGGCTGGAAAGTTCACTTCTGTGCCGCTGTTGCACTTGCACTTTTGCACTTTGCATTTTTGCGATTTCCTCTTTCAGCCTTGCAATCTCGGCATCCTTGGCGGACAACTCCCTCTTGGCTTTCGCCAGATCGCCCTTGCCGAACAATGCAAGGATTGTGCTCCTGCCTTCCTTTGCCTTCTCCACCTCTTCCTGCAACCGGGCAATGTCGGTTTCGTATTTGGCGACAGCCTCCTTGTAATAGACGCTGTTTGCCTTATGCCTGGCAGTCGAGCCGACAACGCCACGTTCCATTCCGAACGGCCTCATGGCCTTGGCATAGCTGTCCTGGTATTCCCTCAGCCGCCACCGTTTCATCACGTCGTCTGCCGACAGGCGCGGGCCGGACTTCGTGGCGTTCTTCTTTTCGCCCTCGCGCTTTCTGCGCTCCCTCGCGTAGGTTACAATCGGGACTATCGTGGCATGGAGATGGGACGTTTTCTCGTCCATGTGGAGTATGCACGACACAAGGTTCTCCTCCCCGAAAGTGTTCTTCAGCCACCTGAGGTTGGCCGCTGTCCATGCCTCCAGCCTGCCCTCACGTTCAAGACGCACCATCTGCTCATGCGTGCCCGTAAGTATGATACGGACGGCCTTTGTCTGGTTGCTGCCGACCTTGCGGTGAAGCCCGGCATGGTCGATGCGGTACTGTATAGCGGCTGTGCGGTTCGCCACTCCGTCTGGGAAACGTATAAGCTCACGGTTGAGACGGGTGCGGCTCTTGTCCGCATTGGCCGGCACGTATGCCTTGCCGTCTGCCGTCCTGCGCTCGATATGCACAGACATTCCCGAATCGTTGCCGCTGCCATGCTGGAGGTGGCAGACGGCGTACTGGATATTCGTGTTGATTGTCATTCTGTTGATTGTAAATGGTTGGATAAAACATTTTTGTAACAGGGTATTCTGATAAAATTACGTCTGGCATTGGCCCTTTCTGCGTAGCTCGGAACAGTCCGCCGTTCCGCTTATTGGGCTTTTTTAGGCACGCAGTGCCGTGCGGAGCAAAAATGCCCTAATAAGCTACGTAATTTTATCAAATCACCTTCATCTGTCCGGCAAGCCGGCAGGCGCGTCTGGATTCAGCAGTTCAAGTCCGAGGCTGTCAATGAGCTTCTGCAGGTGGAAAAGCCACGCGACTTTGACCCTTTTGGCCAAACAGGATTTGCCCACCTTTGGCTACAATATGATTGACCCTTTAAAGTCCTGGTGTTGGGGGTCAATTTTATTTTACCCTTCACTACTGTCCCGTAAAAGTGGATAAATAGTTCTTTGAAATTATTGAAATATAGT